>SDGW01000073.1_pt1 | contig 38324 bp, 47 predicted proteins | sample 2873831 | NCBI WGS metagenome assembly SDGW01 (sample SAMN08132700, study PRJNA421101) | hypersaline lake metagenome | isolation source: celular fraction 0.22 microns magnesium sulfate-rich crust from ephemeral... | place: Spain: Penahueca Lagoon, Toledo | collected 2011-07 | reverse complement strand
ATCGCCAGTACTGCGTTAGAGGACATGGATTTCATGAATCCTCCTAGAGGTCCCTGGCTTGAAGTTGTACTAGTTGCTGACTGTACGTTTACTGTGGATGATGAGACATCGCTGTCTCCGTCCGCGGTTGCCTCGAGTCTGAGCTGTTGGTCTCCTGTCTGATCGATACTGTGTGTGAAGCAGACTATGTCCGCTCCACTCTGTGTATCTACTTGCTGTCCGTTCTCATATAGTGTTACTTCTGCCTGTGTTGAGACGTCAGCACAGACCTGGAAGTTTTCTCCCTGTTCGACTGAGTTAGGCCACGTTACTGAACTGATTTCTACGTTCTGGGAGTTAGTTCCTGTAGCTGTGTTGTTCTCTTCATCTTCGTTGGATGTAGGACCGATTGTTACAGTTGGGTTGTCGTCCCAGGATGTTCCGTCTCCGGAGTCACTGCTGGAACTACTCTCGGAATCGCCTGAATCGGTGTTGTTTTCTTCGTTACCTTCAGATTCGTTTCCTGGTTCAACTCCTTCATCGTCTGTGTCATCTCCGAATCCGTTACTGGAGCTTCCTTCGTCGTCTGTATCGTCTCCGTAGTTATCTCTTGATGTTCCGTTATCGTCTGTGTCGGATCCCATTTCTTCACGGGAGCTTCCGCTATCGTCTGTATCGCTTCCAAATTCGGACTGTTCTACGCTGCTTGACGATGTCTCTGTATCATTTTCTGTCTGCTGTGTTCCTGAATCATCTATGTCGTCTCCGAATCCGCTCCTTGAGCTTCCTACATCGTCTCCATCGCTAGTTGAGTCTTCGGACTGAGCTGTTGAAACGGAGTCATCACCTGAATCGGTTGATGAAGTATCGTCTTCATCTGATCCGAAGCTTGAATCCGAACTCTGCTGACTACTACTTCTGGTAGAGCTATCTTCTGACTCTGAGTTACTGCTGCTATCATCACTCGTCTGTGAGCCGGTATCGTCTCCGAATCCGTCTCTTAGTGTTTCACCTGAGCTACTGCTTGATTCATTGCTTGAGCTGGAATCTTCTGATTCACCGAAACCGTATATACTGGAACCGTCTACTGACTCGGCTTCCACGCTGTCGTCTGAATCTCCGCCGAAGTCAGAGCTGTCTACTGCTGCTACCCCTCCTGCTGTGACTAAGACCCCCATTGAAACAACTAAGAATAAAATAAGGGGTTTTTTGAGGTGTCTGGATTTTCTCATTGCTCCTCACCTCAATCAGTTACATTCCTGGTATCCTTCGAAGGCTTCCTCGATCTCAATATCGTCTAGTTCCGTTGCTCCTTCTCGGGTTACGTATGTACCTCCGTCTTCCTGTCCTACTAGCTGGACGAAGAGGCCGTATTCTCCACTGTTTCCTTCTCTTCTGTCAACGTCGATAGCATACAGTCCCTGGTTAGGGGTAATATCGTCGAGTCCCTGCTGGATTTCTTCGTACTCAAGTGCTCCGGTTGGATCTTCTCCATCAATCATACTTTCATCCAGTTCTTCTTCTACTGTGTCTGCATCAATTGCTGCGATGTATGCGCCTGACTCTCCCGGGTAACAGAACTCTGTTTCTTCCATCAGTTCTTCCTCGGAGTCGAATGCGTACTGATTTGGTTCGCTGATATCTCCTGCGGCTGCTCCGCCTACAGGTCCTGCTCCTCCGGCTGCTCCGCCGTTGGAGTTCCAGTCGATGTCATCGCCGTCGCCGTCGGTTGCTTCTGCTAATCCGTATCCTCCGACTGCGAGTGCACCTGCTGCTCCTGTAATTGCTGCTCTTCTGCTGATCTCTGTATCATTTACTGGCTGAGATCTCCATTTGTCAGACTCTCTGTTCGGTCTGAACCAATTGGATACACTTTCTCGTGCTCTGTCAAGGTATCCCTGGTCTTCTCTTACGTCTTCTACTTCCTCGTCCATGTCAACTATATCTTGTTCTTGCTGTGTTGCTGGTTTTGATGTGTCGTCCATTGGGTCGTGTGCGTCTCCTGGTTCGTGTGACATAATTTATCGCCTCTTTGCGTTGTATTCTGTAGTTTAGGGTGTTCAGCCCTGATGCTGAACCATATTCTCTTTCTTTGCGGTATCGACTATTTAAAGAAAGTTAGAGGCTGAGATAATCAAGAAAATACAACAGTTTAACCTAGAAGTTTATTGGAGAAAATTATAATTGATTAAATGGGTTGAAAGCACTTAATATCTATTTCAGCAGTCTTAGAGCGGTCTAAAATATCTTCAGAAGCTCCTGGATTTCACTACCTTACCGGAAGTTTTCTTACTTCTTTTTAAACTGATTTTCACGCTTAAATGCTTGTTAAGAAATAAACAGGTCTGATCCGATATACTAAGCTCGGACAACCTTTCTGTTTTTCCGGTGTGAACTAATGAATGGTTCTTCTTACCTCTTACTTTTCTGTAAGGATTATTTTAATCAAAAAGTATCTAAGAAAGTCTATGTCATTAAGAGGGGTAAATTATGAGCGAACAGGGGGAATCAAAAAACGGAGAATTATATCAGGTTTTAAATCAAAGCAAGGCATCCGCAGTTTCCGGAGCAGTTCTACTTGTTCCGGTTGCAGTAACGCTCTTTGCGGTTAACTGGTTGCTTGGCATCGTTGCTCAGATACCGGGTACAGCAATTTTCGAGATAACGTCGTATTTTTACGTCAACCAGGTGCTGAAGCTAGCGGTTCTTTTCGTTACGGGTAGCTTCTTTGTTGTAGGTATAGGTAACTTTAAACAGACCAAGGAAGGGGATAAGGCAGAAGAAGTCTTAGACTATGTCATAAATAAGATTCCTGTTATAAGATCTCTCTATAACACAACGAAAGTAACTACCGATACTGTTCTCCGAGGCACAGAGTTTGGAGAGCCTGTAAAAATCAACATGGGTGGTATGAAACTTACAGGCTTCAGGACAGGTAACAAGACAACTGATGGGAGAAACGTGATATTTGTGCCGACATCTCCGAATGTCACATCCGGCTTCGTGGTGGAGATAGAGGACAAATGGTTGGATGGAACTGAAGAAACTGCTTCGGAGGCTATAACAAAAGTTTTGAGTGCCGGTTTCGGCAAAAAGATCCGGCCTGAAAACCTGGTTGCGGAAACAGAGAAGAGTCAGGAGAAGGAAGAGCGGGAAGTTATCCCTCCGGATTCTTCCTGATAACTTTCTGTATATCTTTTTCTGCCTCTTCACGGTCCGAATAACCATACTTAGGTGAATCAATTTCATTTAAAGGCAAAGAGCTTTCAATAACCCAGTAGCCTATGTCGTTTTTCTCCAACTGTATGTTTTCTCCGGTTTTTGAATGCTTCCAAGCCCCGGACTCTTTATTTATCCATTCTCCAACTTTTCTCAGATCTCGGCAGTAGCTGGAGTAACGTCTATTACCTTCTTTGCAGAAAAGAAGATCATCGGTATCTTCGGCCTCATATATCTCGTACTCTCCTCCTGAAGGACCTTCAACAAGAAGTCTTTCATCTTCGACTTTTCTGACTGTCAGAGGCTGTGAGCGGTCATTGAACAGTATTTTTTCTCCTTCTTCGAGATCAGGAAGCATCGCTAACGTTTTAGCTGTCAACTATTATGAACCCTTCATAGGAGCACCTGAGATTGACTGTATTCTAAGTTATCTGATCGAGAACTTCCTGGAACTCTTCAACATTCATGATCTCGTTATCGCTTTCAGGGCGTTCTAAACGAGGTTTCACGTGGTTCGTATCTTGAGGGTATATGCCGAGTTCTAGCGCTCTCCGCAGAGCCTCCTCTTGGTTTGGTGCTGTACAAAGCCTGACGCTTCCGGTTTCAGTGTCTATAAGGACCCATTCAGTGTACATTCTGGAGAAGAGGTAAATGACTGCCAGCTTATTTATCATTCATTTCATTTATTTGAATCCATGGAGTTCGAGGATTCCGTATACGGAACTCAGAAAGTGGAAAAAGAGGTTCTCAAGAAGCTCATTAAATCTGAGCCGATGCAGAGGCTAGAAGGCGTACATCAGGCAGGTCCGTCACCTTTCTTCATGGATAAGCCACTGACTACGCGTTCGATCATCTAGGCGTAATGTTCCTGCTGAAAAAGTACGATGCATCGCTCGAGGAGCAGATAGCCGGGTTGCTTCATGACGTGCCGCATACAGCTTTCTCTCATGTAGTAGATTTTGTCTTCGGAACTGGGAAGCATCAGGGTTATCACGAGCGGTTTATGAAACAGGTAATTTACGACTCTGAGATACCGTCAATTCTCGAAGAACATGGTATAGATGTTGAGGAAGTCTTGGACGAGTCAAACTTCAAACTACTGGAAAGGGGCGTGCCTGACCTATGTGCTGATAGGATCGACTACTTCCTTCGGGACTACAAATAGCATACAGGAGAAGACATCTCCAATCTGTTAGAAGGACTTACGGTTGAAGAAAACCGTTTCGTGCTCAAAGATGTGGAAACTGCTGAAAAGTACGCGCTAAAATAATAGAATCAGATGAGAAAATATAGGCAATTCCGTACGAAGTGGTTCTCTATGAAGTGTTTGCCGAGGTTCTAAGACGTGCAATGGATATCGGCCTTCTTGAAGAGAAAGATCTTTCAGTACGGATCAAGAGGTTATGGAAGAACTTAGGTGTTCAGAGGATGAAGTCATGCAGGAGAAACTCCGACTTCCGGATGAGGGAATGAATATAGAGAAGGATGTAGATGATTTCGACTATCGCGCGGAGACAAAGCTCGTTACGTCGATCCCTATGTCAAAACAGAGGAAGGTCTGAAGCAGGTCTCACAGTTCTCGGAAAAGGTTGCGGACAGAATCGAAGAACATAGAAGGGAATTGGAAGGCGGCTACAGGATAAGGATAGAGAGTTAGAATGTCTGCATACCCGGGATGTTCCCAAGTTTGTCCTGGGCCTCATCGCTCATTTTCTCCGGACTCCAACGTGGTTCGAAGGTAAGTTCCACATCGATATGTTTCACTCCGTCAACGTTGCTAACTTCCTGTCGGACCATTTCATCGAAAACACCGTGTAGAGGGCATCCAGGAGTTGTCAGGGTCATAAGGATATCGACATTGTTCTCTTCATCCACATCGATCTCGTATACGAGACCCAGATCTACAATATTTATGTCTAGCTCCGGATCTATTACTTCTTTCAGTTGTTCGCGGACATCTCCTTCAGTAACCATGGATAATCTTTCCCGCCCAACCTATATTAATAGCGGTCTTTTCCCTTCTACCATATCCAGATAATCAATGCTATGTAGAAAAGTATCAGCGTTAGGGGTATCAGACGGACAAGTATGTTTATGCTGAACATGAGTCCTGAAAAGTCTTCCTGTAGAAGATTCATTTCCCGAGTTTTGGAGTTATTGAAACCTATTTTTCCGGGAGAAGTACTTTCCTCCGCTTTTGAAACGGTTTCCCTAACTTTATCCGGTTCAACCTGTTTGTCAGCACTGAGTTCGTGGATACTTCTGTGGGTGTCGGTTGTGAAGACAAGTGCTTCATCAAACTTCCGACTGTATTCTTCATCTAGTTCCAGGAGCTCTTCCCCGGCCTCGTTACCTTCGATACCAAAGAGTAGTGTTTCCTGACCATCAACTTTTTCGACCAGAGCCATGCGTGGAACTCCTTCCGGGTCTGTCTCAAATCCGGCTCTGTAAGGATGTAGTTCCAGTTTTTCAAGCTCGCTGATAAAGTCCAGGAGGTCTTTTCTAAGCTTCTCCGCTGTTTCAGTGTTGTACCATGCTACTTTTCTTTCCTCGCCGCGTTCATGGTTATGGAGATCGACCAGAACAGTTTCTTCAAGGTCGATAACTTCTCTGAAGATTGAGAGCTCATAGTCATCATAGTTATAGAACTCGCTGGCGTCCATGTACACAATGTTCTTTCCGTTTATCCTACGGCCGTAGAAAACGAGGCCTTCTCCATACTCCTTCTTAACCATCTTTGAGGCTTCACCTTCTTTCTCCGGTTCCTCCATTGCTTCCAGTATCTTGTCCGAGTCGGAAGGATCTGTAGGATCAGATTTGTGTGTCGAAGGGACGTGGAAGAAGAAGCCTTTTCTCTTCTCATTCAGCGCTTCAATTATATCGGTTGTGATACGGGCTCCCCCGAAGCCTTCCAGAGGGCCCGGATGGATCCACGGTATGGAAACACTCATTTTACTGTCACTATTTTCAACTTCAAGGCTCTGTACATCTACTTTTGTAGGGTACCCTAGATCAAGTGCTTCCTGTTTCTTCTGGAGTAAGGCAGATGTGAGGTTGAGGACAGAGATGTTGGAGACATTGATCCACATCAGGTACTCGAAGATCAGCATGGCTCCGAGAAGAGCTAGAGCTGCGGCGCCGAGGAAACCAAGGTTCCAGACATAGAGACGTGGAGAAAACTGCATCAAGGTTCCGAGAGAGATATGGAAAAGTATCAATAGAGCCAGTGGCTGGACAAAACTGAGTGCAGCAACTCTTTTCACGTGGTTGTACCCGACTGTCAGCAGGAGCACAAGCAAGTTGCTGAGATAGACAGTCAGGAGACTGATCCAGAAAACGTTCCACGCATTAGCGAAGTTATTTGCTCCTGTCAGTATCAGGCTAAACACAAACAGAATGGTCTGGTTGCTGAATGCCAGGAAATAACCCCATTTTCGAGGATAGTCTGGGAGAAAACGATGCAAAAGTTCTCCTGAAGCCACTGTAGGAAGTATAAATACCAGGAAAGCTACCAAGGGCACTATCCAGGCGTTAAGCTGTACAGGTGTGAAGAGCTGCGAAGAGATATAGAACAAAGCACTGTAGATAAAACCTAAACCGATTATAGCTGAAAGTATTTTCTTTGCCGAAGGTATACTGAAAATAATTTTCTTAAACACGTCGACGTTGTCCATCTATTTCCAGCCTCCTGTAGATATTTTCAAGCTTCTCAATTGATTTACTGACAGAGTACTTTCTTACCGCATTTCTTGTACTGTAGTTATGGCTGAGAGTTTTCAAGACCTTTGCTTCCAGATCTTCTTGGTCGCCGAAACTGTAGCGCTCACCGTTCTCCGACTTTATCGTCTTATTGAACGGGTAGACATCAGGGGCGACGACCGGTGTTCCGCATGCGTTAGCCTCCAATGTCGAAAGCCCTAAAGTATCTCCTGTAGATGCGGTCAGGAAGACATCGATTCCTGAGTAAAACTCCGGAAGTTTCTCTCTTTCCAGGAAATCCATCAGCTTCACGTTCTCCCCGGCTTTCTCCCTGAGCTTCTGCTTCTTCGGGCCTTCCCCCACTATAATTACAGAGCCGTCAAAGTCTTCCGCAAACTCCACGATCCGGCAGACGTTTTTCTCCGCACTGATTCTACCGCTATAACCGATAATTGGTCTTTCAAGCTCTAGGTCGTCTACGAAAGAATCTTCACGTGGGTAGAAAAATTCCATGTCGATACCTGCAGGAAGTTCTTCAGCATCAACACTTCTTTTGATATCTGAGGTGTTGGAAGTTACTTGGTCAAATGTTTTCAGAAACCAGCTTTCTCCAGGCACATAGATCCTGCCCAGAAGGCTGGCAAAGTTTTCGCTGTAAACCGCCTGGTCAAAGTATTCCTCGAGAGGGGTGTGGTGAGTATATACAGCAGGAACCTGTTCGCTGTAGGCGTAGGCTCTACCGGCCATCCCGATGAATGCCGGACTGTGGCAGTGAACAATATCTAGTTCAGGAAACTCTCCAAAACTTGTAGGTATAGGTATGTTGTACCCGCTATAGAAAGGGTTTGGTACTGATTTTACAGGTATCTCTCTTTCTTCGGGCTCGTATTCTTCTGATTCAGGATAGATAATATAGACTTCATGACCTCTCTCCTCCAGACGGTCTCTCCACGTCTTTAAAGTGTAAGTTACTCCATCTAATTCGGGGAAGTAACTGTCGGAGAAAAACCCGATTCTCATAAATACACTTCACCACAGGGATTTTAAAGAAGTTCTCAACTATCGGAGAGATCGCGGTAAACTTCTTCCAGTTTTTCGCCGACCTGCTCCAATTCAAACTCTCTACTCTTCTCGTATGCATTACCGCCGATTTTCTCTCTGAGGTCCGAGTCCTGCAGTTTTTCTATCTCTTCTTTAAAGTTATCTTCAGATTTTAGACAGTTTTTGCCGTCTTCAAGCCACTCGAAGGTGTCAATATCTCGGATCACTGGCGGTTTTCCGCAGCCGATCGCTTCGAGCAGTGCAATACCTTCGTTTTCATTTTTCGTCGGGAAGAAGAAAATATCTCCAGCAGCGAAAGCACCCTGAATATCTTCAATGTATCCGGTGAAATTGCAGTTTTCTGGAGAGTTCTCAACGAGTTTCTTCGTATTTCTGCTCTTCATCATGCTGTCGATAAAGCCGTCTCCACCGGTAGGATTAAGATATCCGAACCAGACAAAGTCGGTCTCTGGCATCTCTCTAGCAGTTTCTATGAAGCTTTCCAGACCTTTTCTCTTGATAACATGGCCAACGTTGAACACTACAGGAGGCTCTAGATCGTATCTTTCAAGGTATTCTTCCCGAAGTTCTTCATCCTCGAATCCTTCCAGTTTCTCTCGGTCAAAACCGTTGCTGATTATGGTCTTCGGAACATCAGTGTAGCCTTCGATAGTTTCCCTGTTGTATTCTGAAGGACAGATTAACATGTCTGCGAGAGAGTAAGCATACCTGAGGTAAGGCTTCATCGGCTTCGAAAGGACATTAGAGAATGCAAAACTGTTTCTGAAATCTTCTGCAGTCTGGTGAGTATGTATTACGACTGGAATGTCTTTCCTCTGGACCTTTTTCGCGTAGTAAATGGATTTAGGTCCCATATTGTTCAGGTGAAGTATATCTGCGTCAAGGTCTGGCTCGGTCGTGTACTCTATGCCACGTCTTTCCAGTATCTTTCTCTGGTTCTTGACTGACTGGCTCTGTCCTCCTGTGATGGTTTCCTCCCATTCAAAGTAATGGCTTACCTTCATCAGTACTCTAAAAACTGTCTGGCATACTTTTCAATTACATGGCCCCGAAAATCGCAGAGGAAAGAATTGAGAGACTGTTCGAGCTGGCAGGGAAACGTGTGGAACAGGAGGAAAGGCAGTTGGCGGATAGATATGTGGAGCTAGCTCTGAGGATAGGTACGAGATATAATATTTCAATACCTTCCGAGTTGAAGAAAAAGTTCTGTGGGGAATGCAAATCTTATCTGGTTCCTGGTGAAAACTGTCGGGTAAGGATTAACTCAAAAAAGAACCATGTGAACTACTGCTGTATGGAGTGCGGAAACGTGGATAGGTATGGATTCTAGGCTTAAGAAGATACTCTGGTTTGGAATTTCGACGGCATTGATAGCTGCACTTATCTACTTCGCAGATACTGAAATGTTTATCGGCTCTCTCAGAGAGGCAGATGTCCTGCTCCTTTTACCGGCTTTTGTGGCAGGTCTATCGGTCTTCACAGTATGGGGCTATACGTGGTACAGAATATTCCAGAAAACAGGTATAGATCTAAGCTATTTTGAGTCTCTAAGGGTTTTCATGGCGGGGACTTTCATGAACTCTATAACTCCTCTAGGACAGTTTGGAGGAGAACCGGTAATGGCCTATCTGATAACCCGGAACTCTGATTCTTCCTATGAGAAGGGCTTAAGCAGTGTCCTCTCCTCGGACTTAATTAATACTATGCCGGTGCTCACCTTCGTTTTCGGTGGTGCTCTCTACATGCTGCTCTTCCAGTCTCTGAACCAGGTTGTGATCCAGGCTGCATACCTGACACTTCTAGCAACAGTTGTGGGAGGGGGGCTTGTCTACCTGCTTTGGTTTAAAGCAGGAAGTATAGAGAACTCTTTGCTTAAGGTTGCGGGTTTCCTCGTCGATCTGATCGGCAGAGGGGAAAGATACAGAGATCTACTTGAAGAAAAGCTTACCGAGGTTGAGAAATCTTTCGCCGCAGTTGGCGAGGACCCAATGTACTTGGCGAAAACAGTTATAGTGGCCCATCTGGGGTTCGCCATGCAGGTAGTATGTATGTACTTCATCATGCTTTCTCTAGGATATACGCCGGATCTGTCAGCGATCTACTTTGTAGTGGCTTTATCTGGACTGGCTAATTTCTCACCTACTCCTGGAGGTTCAGGGACTGTTGAGGGTGCGATAGGCGGTCTTGCAACAGTTTTCTTCCCGGCAGTAGATAAGTTTGCTGTAGGTCTAACAATCGGAATACTGTTCAGGCTGACAACTTACTGGCCGGGACTGGTCTTAGGATACCTGGCTTTCAACAGCCTAGAGAACGGTGATACTGGGTGAGCTACGCCTATCTACTTGCGGGGGAAAATCTTGAACTAGCGGAAGCAGAGCTTCAGGGATTTCTCAGAGCGAAATCGATCAATGAAGAATCTGAAAGGGAGGATAGACTGGCGTTCACGGAAATAGAACCGGGACAGCTCAAACGTCTGGCGCTGACTCATGAAGTATCTGAAATAGTTGAAAGAACGGAGGAACTAAACGTAGATTATCGACCGGAGAACAGTTTTGCAGTGAGAGCGGAGGACTTAACCGGTGAAGGTGATACTGAAAAAGTTGAGAAAGAGTTGGGGGAGAAACTTTTGACGGAGAAAAACTCTGTTGATCTTGAAGTGCCTGATGAAACAGTCAGGGTCTATATTCTAGAGGACGAATATGTGATCGGCCGCCAGGTAATTGATATTGATCGAAGCCTTTTCCGCGGAAGAAAAAACCAGCATAGACCGTTCTCATCTCCTGTCTCCCTGGATCCGGTGCTTGCAAGAGCTATGGTAAATCTGGCTGAAGTTCCTGCTGGAGGCTCAGTTCTCGATCCTTTCTGCGGTACTGGAGGTATACTGATTGAAGCCGGCCTATGCGGTATAGGAGTCCACGGCCTTGATATTCAGGTGGAGATGGTTGAAGGAGCCAGAGAGAACCTGGAGGAATACGGAATAATCAGCCACGATATACGTAAAGGAGATATTTCTGGAGCCGGAGAAGTATTTGATCAAAAGTTTGATGCAGTTATAACTGATCTGCCTTATGGAAAAGCATCAAAGAAAGAAGGAAATCCTGTAGAAGACTTTCTGGAGGTAGCTCCGGAACTCGCGGATGGAAAAATAGTATTTATGTCAGACCAGGAAAAAGTTAATGGTCTAGAACCGGAATTTGAGATTTACGTACACAGGAACCTGACACGTTATCTGTACATTACTCAAGGAAGTCGCTAGGGCTTCTTTGGAAGTCATACATTATCTTTTTTCTCTTTGCGCTCTGGCTGCTAGGCATGTCTACGGTACGAGAGGTACCTCCATCGCTGTATGCTTCTCTAGTGGGTTCTTCTTGAGGCTCTAAAGCGCGTATTGCTTCTTCCAGATGTTCTATATCTCCTTTATTCAGTCCTTCGGATACCTTCGACATCTGACGAGGAGATACTTCGCTTATTTCGAAATCTGTTCCGTTGTTTGAAGGCAGCGTGTGTGTTATAGAGATATCTCCGTTGTAGGCTTCTATCCCGTTAGATACATAGTGTTTCTCGTCTTCATAGTCTGTAACAGCTACAACTGATTTGTCTCCGGTGTTGAAAACATCTCCTAAGGTGAAGTTGTAAGTGTTTCCTTCTACTTCAAAGTCGATGTGCTCGAATTCAGACATAATGTTGCAACCCACTGTATATTTTGTTACTTGTTAGTCGCAGTTAAATATTCTTTGGTTATTTGTTTAAGAGAAGAGGGTGATTGTAAAGTACATGGACGTCTGGACAGTCGGAACCTCGAGTGCGGTGCCTACCCGGGAGAGAAGCTTACCTTGTAATATGATTAACTATGACGGAGAGAGAATACTATTTGACTGTGGGGAGGGTGCTCAGAGAAGAATCATGGAGGACAAACTCGGTCTGATGAAAATTTCCCGTATCTTCATCAGCCACTGGCACGCCGACCACTTCTCCGGACTACTCGGACTGATCCAGACACTGGAAATGGAAGGAAGAGAGAAGCCGCTCTACATCTATGGACCGCCGAGAACCGAGGAGTTCACAGACAGAATACTGGATACAGGCTACTTCAACAGAAGCTACGACATAATAGTTGAAGACCTAGTTGAAGGAGACGTCATAGTTGGCGAAGGATACGAAGTGAGACCTTTTGAAGTAGAACACGGAATTAATGCGTTCGGTTTTGTTTTCGAAGAGGAAGACTCTGTAAAGGCTAACAAGGAGAAGATGGAGGAGCTTGGGCTCGGAAGCTCGCCGAAGATCGGAGATCTCAAGAATGGAGAAGAGATAGAATGGAAGGGAGAAACCATCAAACCGGAACAGGTAGTGGAAAAAGTTCCGGGCCGAAAAGTTGTTTACTCTGGCGACACAGCTAAATGTCAGAACACTATCCGAAATGCAGAAGATGCAGATTTACTTATACACGAATCAACGTGCTTACATGAAATGATCGAGGATCGGCAAGGACATACTTCGGCCAAACAGGCAGCAGAAATCGCTGAGGAAGCAGATGTAGAGGAACTTGTGCTTACGCATCTTTCACGAAGATTTAGGGAAGGTAAAGATCAGGAGCTTCTGGAAGAGGCACGTGAAGTATTTGGCAACACGGTTCTCGGTGAGGATGGCAAAAGATTCGAAGTTAAACCTCACCGTCCTGAACAAACTTAATATATGTTCTCCATTACATGTTTTGTTACTGGCGTGTCAATATATGGAGAGGATTAATCAGAGGCTAGCTAAATATGGTGAAGAGGCTGAAAGGAATCTGGAGGAACTAGGTTTCGATATTGAGGAGGCTCCGGATTTAGTTTATTCTACTATAGTGCCTCTGGAAGAGCTGACTGCGTACAACCCCGAGTCAGATGAGATCTATATATCGAAAGATCCTGAACAGCTATCTGAGTTCGATTATTCTGAGCTGATCGCTGAGATTCAGACTGAAATTATACGTTCGAGAGCGGCGGATGAAGCAAAAATGGGGGAGATAGTTGATACTTATAGGGATGCGAAAAGACTAGAGAACAAAGCTCTAGAGCCTCTGGATAGAATATATGGGAAGATTACTGAACGCCGTGCTGAACGCTACGGTGTTGATGAATCAAACGTTGGTATCCCTTTCTTCCTGGAAGAATACAGGGACAAGCTGGAGTCGGGCGATGAAGAAGCGGCAGAAAGACTATTCGATGAGGAAAGAGAGTCTGTAATGGATAACTATCTTGAAGAAATAGGTCTTGATGGAGATCCCGACATAGAATTTAACAAGAAGCTTTTGCATGAAAACTTCAGTTATCTAGAATGCGGACTGGAAATTCAACAGAACCTTGAAATGTTCCTGAGATACCAGCTGAAGACGTCTGAACTTGCCGAGGACAAAGTTAATCAGGCTGCTTCTTTCTTGTTGAGGCCTTTAAGTCATGGAGAGCTTGAAGAAATAGCTTTGAACAGAAAAGACAGCTTCCTGAAAAACGTCAGGGTAGAAGACGAAGAAATAGAACAGATTCTGTCCGGACTGATGGTTAGTGTGACAGAAAGCGAAGAGAAAAGAGACAAAGAAAGATTTATTGAGGCTGTAGAAAAATCTAGGGCTTACTGGGGTACTTAGTCACGTTCTTCCGTCAGTTTCCGGCTCTCACTTGGAACAACTTCTATATCTGCGTCTTCAAAGTCTTCTTTAATCTCGCCGTCCTGGTACCGATCCAGGAAAACGGCCAGAGCAGCGATTTCTGAGTGCGGTTGATTACCGACAGAAATATTGTAGTCGACGTTCTCATAGACCCATCTTGGCACTTTTTCAGCGCCTACAATCACAAGCAAGTCCTGGTCTTCAGACTCTTTCTTAACTTCGACCATTTTTTCATTAATTTTCTCTCCATACATCGTAAGATGGACTTTGAGGCCGTCGAAATCTTTGATAACTTTCCTCCATTCCTCGGTATAACTGGCTTCAAAATCTCCGCCCCATCGATCGATAATATCTTCCTGACTCTCCATCATAGATTTGTCTCTCTCGCCTGAGTAAACTATCTCCGAAGCACCCCATTGTCTGGCAGTTAAACCTACATGGGTTGAAATTCTGTCATCTCTTCCTGCTCTGTGTCCAAGGCGGAGGACTTTGATCATGAGTTCTACTTCCCCGGATAGGCTTTTAAGAATGACAGAGAAATTCTAGACTGATTACCAATGAAAGGTGGATGTTTTACCTTCGGATCACGTAGTTTCTAACTTCTCCAGCAATAGATTCAGCTGTAATCAAAACCGTTTAAACATTTCTCGCCGTGTGGTTCTTCATGAGCATTGAAGTAGAACTTCCAGATGGATCCAAACTAGAGGTCGGGGAAGACGCGACAGTAGAAGACGTAGCATACGAAATTGGCACAGGATTAGGTGAAGATACGGTAGCAGGAAAAATCAACGGCGACCTAGTAGCCAAAGAAGAAACAGTCAGTGACGGAGACACAATCCACATAGTCACAGACCAGAGCGACGAATATATAGACGTTCTCAGACACTCAGCAGCTCACGTCTTCGCACAGGCGCTCAAAAGGATCTACGGCGACGAAGTAAAACTGACAATCGGTCCGTGGACAGATGAAGGATTCTACTACGATATCGAAGGAGTAGATCTGGAAGAGGAAGACTTCAAAGAGATTGAAGAAGAAATGAAGAAAATTGTCGAGGAAGACCTTGAAATCGAACGTGAAATGCTCAATAGAGAAGAAGCAGAGGAATTCTTCGAAGACAATGAATACAAAAGGGAGATACTTAATGAAGAAGCAGCCGAAGATCAAGGATCTTCTGGAGACACCTCCTCAGAGGATGAGGTGTCATTCTACAAACAGGGAGAGTTCAAGGATCTCTGTAAAGGACCTCACGTAGAATCAACTGGAGAAATTGGAGGCTTCAAGCTACTGGAGATTGCCGGAGCTTACTGGAGAGGAGATGAAGAAAACGAGATGCTTACAAGAGTCTACGGAACAGCATTCCCAACAGAATCCAAGCTTGAAGATTTCCTTGAGAAGAAGAGGGAAGCAGAGAAAAGAGACCACAGAAAGATCGGAGAGGAAATGGACATCTTCCACATAACGGAGAACACTGGTCCGGGACTGCCTCTCTGGGACGAAAACGGTTCTATCATCTACAGGCAGCTTCAGAATTACATGCATGGAGTCAACAGAAAGACAGGTCACAAAGAAGTCAAGACACCACATCTCTACAAGACAGATCTCTGGAAGGAATCCGGACACTACGAAAACTATCAGGATGACATGTTCCTCCTAGATGTAGACGATGAAGAATACGGTCTCAAGCCGATGAACTGTCCGGGACACGCCACAATATTCAAGCAAGGTAACTGGAGCTACAGAGACTTGCCAGTACGGTACTGGGAAGATGGAACAGTATACAGAAAGGAGCAAAAGGGAGAACTATCCGGACTTCTACGTGTCTGGGGATTTACCCAGGACGACGGACATCTATTCTGCCGACCTGACCAAGTTAAACAAGAGGCAAAACAGCTCCTAGAAAAAGCAATAGAGATTCTAGAAAACTTCGGAATGGACTACAAGGTTGATCTGGCGACAAAGAATCCAGACAAGTACGTCGGAAGCGACGAAATCTGGGAAGAAGCAGAAAGCCAGTTAAGAGAAGTGCTTGAAGAAGCAGACGTAGATTATGGTGTAGATGAGGAAGACGCAGCATTTTATGGTCCAAAGATTGACATGAAGATGATCGACGCTCTAGGACGAGAATGGGACGGTCCAACAGTCCAGCTCGACTTCAACATGCCACAGAGATTCGACCTCACATACACAACAGAAGAAAACGAAGAAGAAACACCGGTCATGATCCACAGAGCACTCTACGGATCATACGAGAGATTTATTGCCGTTCTCACAGAACACTTCGAAGGAAACTTCCCAACATGGCTCGCACCTGAACAGGTTAGAATTCTGCCGGTGACGGACGAAAACATGGAGTACGCACAGGAAGTCAAGGAAGAACTGTCAGACTTCCGGGTCGAGATTGAGGACAGGTCCTGGACGGTCGGCAAGAAGATCCAGGCAGCCCACGACGACCGTGTGCCGTACATGCTTATTCTTGGAGACGACGAGGAAGAGGCCGGAGAACTCTCAGTCAGGGACAGGGAAGAGAATGAAGATAGAGGGTTCACGGTCGAGGAGTTTAGAGAACATCTTGAGAAGGAAGTTGAGGAGAAAAGAATTGAGCAGAACTTCCTGAAGTAAAGTTATTTCAGTTTCCTTCTTTTTCTATTATTCTATGTCTTCAGAAGCAGATCCAGAAATCGAACAGTTTGCAGAAACTCTGGTAAACCATTCAGCCGATATTCAGAAGGGCGACAACGTATACATATATGTCAAGTCGCTGGAAGCACTGCCTCTTTTCGAGGAAGTTAGAAGAAAAGTAATTGAGAAAGGAGCCTTCCCATACGAACATATTCTATATGACTCCCAGATAGGTAACAGCGGTTCTGACAGGGACTGGTTCGAACTCGCTTCTGAAAACCAACTGGAACAGCTGCCGGAGCCGAAGCTGGAACAGATCAAGAAGATGGACGCCTACATCAGGATCGGCGGAGATAGAGAACAGGATGAGATGGCAGAAGTTAGTCCGGAAAAAATTTCCCAATGGCAGAGCACTACAAGAGAAATACTTAACGAAAGACTGAAGCTGAAATGGGTTGCTACACGTTACCCAACAGAAGCAGATGCAGAAACAGCTGGTCTATCGAAGGAAGAATACGAGAAAGTGGTTTTCAATGCTGTCAATAATGTGGACTGGGAAGAACTAGAGGAGAAAAACAATGAGATCAAGGATATATTTGATGGAGCGGAAGAAGTCCGTATAGTCAGTGAAGACACAGATCTAAAACTGAGCCTAGGGGGTAGAAAAGGAGTTACTTCTCAGGGCGACCGCAATATGCCGGACGGAGAGGTCTTCTACGCGCCAATACATACATCTCTTGATGGACATATCAAATTCACCTATCCTGGGCTCCAAAACGGGACGAAGGTAGAAGGGATCAGACTAGAGTTTGAGGACGGGAAAATTGTGGATTATTCGGCAGAGACCAACGAAGATCTACTGGAGGAGATGATCGAGTCGGACGAAGGTTCGCATTACATCGGAGAGTTCGGAATCGGAACCAACCGAATGATTGATCAGTACCTTGCCAACACGCTTTTTGATGAAAAAATCGGCGGCTCGATCCACCTTGCTATCGGCAGAGCCTACGAGAAATGTGTGCCTGAAGGCGAAGAAAGGAACGACTCTGCTGTCCACTGGGATATCGTCAAAGATCTGAGAAAGAATGAAGGTGACGGCGGAAAAATTACTGTTGACGGAGAAGTCGTCCAGGAAGACGGTGAATGGGTCTACTGAAAGATTCTATATTTAATTTCTTAGAGAGGGTTTTTTCTCTATAGGCTGATTTTTGATGAGTTGGCTTCTTTAGTAAAAGCAGCATCATTGAAATAGTTTTTAAATTAGAAGTTTCTAATGAATATTTATGCGAAGGACTGTTAAAATCAAGTTAGAATTGGAAGGGCAGGAAAAGTTACAGGAAACTGTCAGACAGTTCAAGTATGCTTGTAATCAAGTAGTTGATGAAGGTTGGAGTGGAGAGGGTTTGAAGACATATAATAAAAACAAGCTTCATGAGGGAACATATCATGAAATAAGGGATGAAACTGAACTTCCGGCAAATCTTGTTACACAGGCAAGGGACAGAGCATCAGAGGCAATTAAAGGATGCGTAGAAAAACTGAAGAATGGAGAAGAAGCTTCTAAACCAGAGTTTACATCCGATTCAATAAGATATGACAAAAGAACATTTTCCGTATGGCTCGAAGATAAGAAAGCAACATTCTCCACAGTAGACGGACGGATAAGAGCAGAGCTCGTCTACGATGAAAACAAAGAATACTACCAGAAATACCTGTCCGAAGACTGGGAAGTAACCAGTTCCACGCTTGAAAAACACAGTTATGAAGAAGGAAGTCCATACTATCTCCACCTTAGGGTAGAGAAAGAGATAGAAACAAAGGATGTCGGAAATCCGAGAGTAATGGGTGTAGATATTGGATTAGATAATGTTGCAGTAACATCAACTGGAAGATTTTGGTCAGGAAATAATTTCACTCATCAACGCCGAAGGTATGAAGAGATTCGTGGGAAGCTACAGGAAAAAGGCACTCGTTCTGCACACCAGACAATTCAAGATATGAGAGGGCGAGAGAACCGCTACTCCTGTGACACGCTACACAGAATCTCTAAAGAAATCGTAGAACACGCAGAAGATAAAGGCGTTGATGTAATTGTTTTTGAAGATCTGAAAGAAATCCGAAAAGACATCAGCAAAGGTAAAAAATTCCAACAGTGGTGCTTCAACAAACTCTTCCGGTTTGTAGAATATAAGGCGGAAGAGAAAGGAATCAAAGTAGAGAAAGTAAGTTCTGCATACACCAGTCAACAGTGTAGCGACTGCGGACACACCACGAAAGGGAATAGAAACGGTAGTAAGTTCAAATGTGTGAACTGTGGAAAGGAACTGCACAGCGACTACAATGCAGCTAAGAATATAGCGAAGAAGTTTCTCCGCAACGGGCAAAAGTCCTCGATGCGGAAGAGCCACGGTCAACTGGCTCTAAAGTCAGGAACGGTGAATCTGAATGGCGGCTATACGGCCTACGCATAAAATGCGTTCGAAGAAGAGTTCACTGACAAGCCCTTTTCAAGTTGTTGCTGAATATGGGCGGTTGACTTAAAAGTTTTTGACTATCTTCCTTGTTGTATGACGACAGTCTACGACGTAAAAGCAGAACCTCTTATCCAAGAGGTTGCGAAGGAACTTGAAGACGATTTTGAGGAACCAGAATGGACCGACTACGTCAAGACAGGATCTCACAAGGAAAGACCACCAGAACAGGATAACTGGTACTACATCCGAAGTGCAGCAATCCTGAGAAAAATTTATCTTGACGGACCGCTAGGAACCTCCAGACTAAAGACAATCTACGGAGGACGAAAGAACAACGGCCACGGACCAGAGCATCACCATGAAGCATCTGGTAAAGTAATCAGAACCGCTCTACAGAACCTGGAAGAAGCAGGATACGTAGAGACAGAAGAAGGAGAAGGCCGAAAGATCACAGAGAAAGGTCAGGCGTTCCTCGACGACAAATCCGACGAAGTCCTGTAAACTCTCTACTTTCCTCCTTAATGGAGGATGATAAATCATGGGTGACGACGAAGAATTGGAAAAACTCCGTGAGGAACGGAGCAAAGAGTTACAGGAACAAGGTTCCCAAGATCAGGAAAGCGCTGAAGAGGCAAGAGAGCAGCAGAAAGAGAGTATCTGGAACCAGGCCAAGCAGCACATGACTTCTGAAGCCATCTCGAGGCTTGGAAACGTCAAGGCCGCAAACGAGGAACTCGCTTTAAGCGTAGCACAACAGGTTACACGGCTCGGTGCTTCAGGACAGATCGGTAAAGTCGATGAAGATCAGATGAAAAAGATACTTAGATCGCTTCAGAGCGAGAAGGAGAAAAACGAGTCAGATATAAAGTTCAGGAGGTGAACAACATACTATGTCATCAAACAAGTCCAAGGGAATGAAGAAGAGGTTAGCAAAAGCTGCGAAGACAGCTAAATCCGCTCCAAGATGGGTATCCATCAAGGCATTTGGAATGGACTCCGCAAGGAAGAAATCCATCAAGCCAAGGAAATCCAGACACTGGAGAAGCGGCAGCGTAGACGAGTAGAACCTGTTTCTACTCAACAACTTTTTCTATCACTATTAGAGGTATTTTTCTAAAAATGGATATAGAACGAACAGACTACCAGGGAGACGCGAACATCGGTTTCTACGCGACAGTAACCGACGAATACACGGTAATGCCGAGAGATTTCAAGGAAAAAGAATTCTTCTCAGGCACAAAAGTAGAGACAAGAGTCGCAGGAACACGACTAGTTGGACTTTTCACAGCAGGAAACTCAAATTGCCTTCTACTACCGGACACAGTAAAAGATAGAGAGAAAAAGAAAATTGAAGACACTGGAATTCCTGTAAAAGTAATTTCGGACAACGAGACAGCTCTCGGTAATCTTATACTGGCCAACGACCAGGGAGCGGTTATCTCTGAAAGACTTGAAGATCAGAAAGAGGAGATCGAAGAGGCTCTTGAAGTCGATGTAACTGTAGCGAAGATCGCCGGAATATCGAACCCTGGTGTCTGCGGAATAGCCAATTCTCACGGAGCACTTATCCACAGAGATGCTTCAGAAGAAGAGGCTGAAGCTGTAAAGGACGCGCTTGAGACTGAGGAAATAGATATCGGCACTATCAACATGGGAAGCCCGTACATCAGCTCCGGTATTCTCGCCAACAACGAAGGAATCCTTATCGGTAGAGACACAACCGGACCGGAAGTTGGAAGGATCGATAGGACGCTGATTCCAAAGGAATAGCTAAACAGAATTTTCTTTTTCCGTTTCCTTGATGATGAAAGGTCCCATAGCGAGTGTCCTCTGTGCTGTAGTTCCAATTCTGAGTATGTAAGAGACTAACACAAGGAAAGGTATCAGAGATAAGGTAGCTGAGGCACTGATCACATAAATCAGGTTGTCGACGCCGAGGAAACTTCCTTCAAAGGCTTGTGGACTAATATAGAGAACAGTGGCCAGAGAAACCACTAGTGCCGGGAAAGCGGCGTATATCATGTAACGTGAGATCTTGATCAGTTCGCTTCTGAAGTAGATAGTCTTGAAATGTTCTCTTGCAGGGCCGTAGAGTTCTAGTAAGTCTTCAATGTCTTTGAGAGCTTTCTTTTCGTCATCTTTCAGAGAGTCCTCATACTTTTCCTGTATTCTACGTGCGTTGTACAGCTTGGCATTATAGTTGTATTCTAACGCTGTTTTTACGACTTCAAAGTGTCCGAACTCTAGCTGTTCCAGTTCTCCACTTACTTCTCTTGATCTCTCGATGATGTTATCTGCGAACTCTTCAATATCTTCTTTAATTTCCTGGTCTTCCTGTTTCTGTATTTCTCTCCGTAACTCCTCGGCTTCCTCACCTGTACTCTCAATAAGGTCTTTCAGGAACCTGGAGGGTTCGGGGGAACTAATTCCATCTAAACTCTCTTCCGTATTTCTCCGGAACTCCATGGAGCCTTCCATTCTACTTCTCTGATCTTCTAGAGGGCCGAGCTCTTGTGAAAGAGCCAGTTGATTGATAGTAACTACTAATGTTACGCCTGTTACAAGGGAAGTTATCAGGGCCTGAAAAGCGTATGATACAGCTGTCTGCTCTGCCATAATCGTACGGATAGGAACGGGGTTAAGAATTCCAAGCACAGTAAGAGAAATGAAGACGGTTAAGGTAAGTGCTCCTGCAACGTACTTTCTATCCCATTTGAACAGTATTCCGTTCCTTATTATAGTACGATTCCAGTCTGCCATGGACAGTCTTTCCATACAGTGGAGATAGAAAAAACATTGCTTCACCAGTATATACTGTAGTTACTGAAGTGGCATTGGCTTTAAAAGTTTCAGAGTTCCCGAACTTAGTATGACTACATACAAGTTTTCAGGTAAAATCCGTCTTGGACGCGGCGTTCAAGGTTTCGAACGGGAAGTTGAAGCAGAATCTCTAAAACATGCTGAAGATAATCTTTACGCAGAACTCGGTAGCGAGCACTCTATCGACCGTTCCAAGATCGAAGTTGAAGATTCAGAGGAGGTCTGATTTTCTATGCCTGAAGAAGGAGGACAGCAGGGACAGGAAATGATGCAGAAATATCAGCAGATTCAGCAGCAGCTCCAGCAGGTTCAGGAATACGTTGAACAGGTCGAGCAGAGTGCTGAAGAAGTACAGGAAACAATGAACGCTGTACAGGATCTTGAAGACCAGGAAGTAGGAAGTGAAGTTCTATCGCCTATTGGTTCCGGAGTCTTCGCAATCGGAGAACTGAAGGAAAACGATAAGGTAATCACCAACATCGGTGGCGATGCATTCGAGAAAAAGAGTCTGGATGAAGCAGAGGACATTCTCCAAGACAGAAATGAGATGCTTCAGGAAACTCAGGAAGAGCTTGAGGAAACAATCCAGGAACTTCAGGGCGAAATGCAGAAGATCCAGCAGCAGCTCCAACAGGCAAGACAGGGCTCAGAATAACTCTTTTTCTGAGTTGATCCGGTATGCTGGACAAGTTCAAAGACTCGGTCAAAGAATTCTCTTCAAATGTTAAATCAGCAGTAGCTGAAAAAGAAATAGAAGAAAGTGATTTAGACCCGCTTCTGGAAGAACTGAGGCTGAAACTTCTCCAGAACAACGTTTCTCTTGACGCAGCTGAAGCAATACAGGAACAGTTAAGAGAAGAACTTCTTGGAGAAGATGTGAAGAGAGGTGGCGTTGAAGACCGAGTGGATGAAGCGGTCAAAGAAGTACTAATGGATATACTGGATGATTCCTTCGATCTTGAAGAGGAGCTTGAAGGTGCTGAAGAACCTCCAGTAGTATTTTTGATCGGTTTCAACGGTTCAGGTAAATGTGTTTCCTCTGATTCTGTAATATATACTAATTCAGGTCCTATTAAAGCGGGGAAACTCTTCGATTGTTACTCTCACCTAGATAAAAAACAAACAGAAAAGGGAGAATATGTGGAGCCTGAAGATCTAAAAGTTCCTTCAGTAAATCAAGACACTCTTAGGTCTGAACTTAAGCAAGTTGATAAACTCTGGGAGCTTGAATCAGAGAAAATTATTGATATTGAGTTATCTACAGGCAAGGAGATTTCTGTAACTCCCGAACATCCTTTTTTTCGGATAAGAGAAGGTAGAATAGTCAAGCAAACAGCTAGTACTCTGACAGAAGGTGATTTTGTTATGGCGCCTTCTTACATAGTCTTAGATGAGGATTTACCGGATTTTTGGCAGAGATTAGAAGAAAGATACTATGTAAATTCTGAACAAGTTGTTGAAGAAATATATGAACTAGGGTCAGGTTCGACTACACTCAAAGAGTTGAGTGAAAAATGGCGGGATCTGGGTTACAGTGAAAATGCTGTTCAATATTGGAGGAGAAAAAATAAAGCGCCTATAGATGTTTTGAGAGAATTAAATATAGAATTGCCAGAAAACTCCAGGTTTTCTGCCTCAAATTCTATGTCTATAGAAGTTCCTAGAGGAGTTTCTCAAGAACTGGCTGAATGGTTAGGCATGTTAGTTGCTGAAGGCAATATAGACGCTCAATCAGTTCATATCCATAATAAAGACAAAGATTTTGTTGAACGACTTGATTATCTGTACGGAGAATTATTTGATATTAAACCTAATATTGATGAAAGAAATGAGCTGTATAGGGTATCTGTTGGTAAGAAAAGTTTTATGCCTTTTTTAGAGGAAGCTTTGGGCTTTCAGGATTCAAAGCACTCTTTGGTAGAAGAAGTTTCCCACTGGGGTGAAGAATGTCAAGCTTCTTTCTTAAAGGGGCTTTTCTCTGGGGATGGTCATATAAGTAAAAGCAGGAGAGAAATAGAGTTGGCTACTTCAGAGAAGAGAACTGCAGATCTAGTCCAGTTCATGTTACTTAACTTAGGTATATTATCTTCAATTGGAGAGAAATCAATTGATGGTGAAACGTACTACAGGGTCCGCATTAATGGTGATTCTAAGCTTCAGACTTGGGAGGAAAAAATAGCTTTCAATATTGACTATAAAAATAGAGATCTCGAAGAAGCCATACAAAGAAACAAGCAGTATGAACATACTGAATTAGTGCCAAATCAAGGGGCAGTTTTGAAACAAGTGAGAACAGAAGAGGAGCTTACACAGCGAGATGTTGCCGAAAAGTTAGATGTTAAGAACACGATGGTGCATCATTATGAGAATGATTCTAGAATTAGCAAGGGGAACCTAAATAAGTACTCAAATATAAGTAACAGCGAATCCTCTAGATTCCTAGAGAAGCTTTCTGAAGGAGATGTTTCTTGGTTGGAAGTAAAAGAGGTACGGGAAAGACAATTGGAAGACAAAGTCTATGATCTAACTGTGCCTGATAACCACAATTTTGTCGCAGAAGGGGTTGTTATCCACAATACAACTACTGCGGCTAAACTAGGGAATTACTTGCAGAGAGTAGGGGAAGAGGTTGTTCTCGGTGCCGGAGATACTTTTAGAGCGGCATCGATCGAGCAATTGGAAGAACATGGAGAGAATCTAGACGTTGACGTTATATCACATGAATACGAGTCCGATCCGGCAGCTGTAGGTTATGATACCGTTGAACACGCAGAGAAAGGAGATAAAGTTGCTATAGTCGACACTGCGGGGCGTTCCCACGCAGATCAGAACCTGATGGATGAGCTGGAGAAAATGGTTGAAGTCAATGATCCTGATATTTCATTCCTTGTAGTAGATGCCCTGGCTGGAAACGATGTGCTTGAACAGGCAAAGGCCTACGAGGGAATGTTCGACGCTGTGATCGTCACCAAGATGGACGTGGATGAGAACGGCGGAGCTATAATCTCTATCAGCCAGAAATCAGGTAAGCCTGTAGCGTTTATTGGTACTGGACAGGATTACCCTGATCTAGAAGATTTCGATAAGGAAAGTTTCGTTGAAGAGATTCTCGGGTAACTAGGCTTCTTGTGGCTCTAGTAGATCAGCTATTTCTTCATTTTCATATCCTGGGATGCCGTACTGAAACTCTCCTTCATATACATCAAGTTCGTTGGCAGCCATGATGTGACCCCAGTTCTTTCCCCATTCTTCGGGCTTACCTAGAAGTTTGTTTACTCTTTCTAGACGATTCCAGTTTAGGTATTCGTCTACATCTTTCACACTTTCCTCTAAGAACCTTATGTCATCTTCACTTAGTTCGTTCTTGTCCGCAATTTCGGAGTGTCTTCCGTATGTTTCTATGGCACTATAGAAAAACTTGCTGGTGCCATATATTCCGGCCCCTAATGCTATGCCTGGGAGTGCGAACTCTCCAGCCATTTAATCACCTAGCTGTAGGCTTTCTGTTCGTCAAGCCGTTTCTGCATTGATTCTTCGAGTTCCTGCAGCTTGTTCTTGAGAGGTTCCAGATCGTCTTCGAACTTGTCCATCTGGACCTGTCCTTCGCCTTTTGCTTTCCCCCCCGCACGGATTCTTTCCTTTCTCATCTTGGAAAGCATGTGGTTGATTTCGGCCACGAACTGTTCGTATTCTTTCATCTGTGCTTCGATGTAGGAGATTTCTTCTGCGAACTCTTCACGGAGCTCCTCTGTAGCTTCTTCTTTTACTTCTCTTTTTAGCTGTTCTTTCTCGACTCCGAACTTCTGTCTGACGGTGCTGTAGAACTTTTCCATTCCCATAATTTTTACAACCTGTATTTACCTGTTGCTCGTAAAACTCTTTTAAGGTTTTTTGTCCTCTTCATCTGAATCGTCGTAAAGCGATTCGGGAACGATAACTCCCAGGTCTTGGAACTGGTCCTGCTGGTAAAATCTTGCTGTAACTGCGCCCAGCATGGCATCGAACTGGTGAGAGTTTTCTAGACTGTTGGGGTCAACGCCCATAGAGTTGAGAGCTTGATCAGTGTCGATTGCGAGTTCTTTAGCTGTGATGTATGGCTCAAAACGGATGAATTCAGGATGAACTCCTTCACGTTTGAGAGAAGCTTTCAGGGCCTGAAGACGTTTGGACTTCTTTTTCTCCATGGAGGTTGGCGTAAAAGAGTAACCTTCCTCCTTCAGATCTTTTTCCTGAGGGGTAAGTTCCTCTCTCATCTGCTCCGTCCCGCAGTCAACTGCCAGTATCTCAGGGTTAAACTCCTTAATTTTCTCCATTAGGTCCGAGTTTTTCTTTATGGAGAACGATGCTGTTTCATCTCCTAGAAAGGAAATATGTGATTCTTCTTGTTCTGAGTTGCTTAGTATAAGGCCTGCGATCATCTGGCTTTCACCTTCTTCTTTCTCTTCTTACGTTTTTTTGTCTTATTTCTGTCATTTTTCTCATTTTCAAACTCGAACAGCGAACGGTTTTTCTTCCTGCTCTCGATGATTTCTCTGCTTTCAACGTTCTCACGTACCTTCTCCAAGAAGTCGTGAAGTATCTTGTTGTACTCCTGCGGTTTCTCGTAAAAGCTAAACGTTCCTGCATGGTGTATTGTACTGACGGACTGGTTCGAATTATCAATATCGTCCATCTTTGAAAAACGGTCCTGATCAGACTTCACTACAAGCGAAGGCTTGAGCGAACGTTCAATATTGTAGCTTTCCAAAAAGGTCCTGAAACATTCGTAGCTTGGAGGAGTCAGGTCCCCGACAAAGTCTTTCACAACCTGGTATCTTACCTGGTCGGAAAAGAACATTTCCTTCATTATCTTTGGCTTCTTCATAGATGCTTTCCAGAGAAGTTTATAGTATCTCTTTGAGATGTCTGCCTTCTCTACATCCATTGAACCGGTCATGACAGTTGCGACTACTTCTTCCTTATCCTCTACTTCCTGTACAAGCTGGTTACCTGTCATGCTGGAAACTAAAACAACGTTCTCCATCTTTTCTCTATCCAGTATGTTTTCCAGAGCTTTCTTTTCTCCTTCAAAGCTCTTATCCTTCTGCGTAGGCTCGAAGGTCACTGTTCGAAAGTTGCGTGAAAAATAGCTTACCTGCTGTTTCCATATCTCAGGGTTAAATCCTCCTGGTACGAAGATAATCTGTACTCGGCTATCCACATTGGATTCATAGTAATGAAGATTTTGGTCTCCGATTCTTCTAAGGGAGAAATCCATACCATCAGTACAGAATGAAACTCTTTTATCCCTTTGACCAGCCATCCCTACTATGGAAGCCGGCAAGTTTATCACCCAAGTAACTGTTGTAGTAGGAATAATTTCCGGAGTGGCTGCGTATGATGCCTTTCCAAACGCAGGAATTATAGGCGCATTAGTGGCTCTTTTCGGGGTTGCATGGCTTCTCTACCAGTTTAGATCGCCTATGGAAGTATGGAACTTCTTCGGCCTACTTATTAATCCGCCTATAGCTTCTCTTATAGTATTTTTTTCATCCTTCGTATATCTCTCTGTTCTCCAAGAGTTTGAGCTGACGGTTTCATTAATAGGTTCATTTGCTGCAGCTGTTCTCGGTTTCTCGATGGGAGCCTATCTCTTCAAGTACTGGAATATGGGTCCGTAACCAAGGGCATTTAACCGTTAAACGAACACAGGAACAATATGTTTGACCGGATAAAAGACTCGATCGAAAAATTTTCCTCCAAGAACGTCGCCGATAAGGAAGCTGTAGAACAGTTAGTCAAAGATATTCAGAGGGATCTTATACAGGCTGACGTCGATGTAACACTGGTTTCGGAACTCAGTGATGAGATCAGAGAGGAAGCACTGGACGACGAAGTACCTTCAGGACTGACAAGAAAAGAGCATGTCCTGGAAATCGTATACAACAAACTGGAAGAGCTTCTTGGAGAAGAGTCAGAAGTCGAGGTTGAACCTAAAAATATATTACTATGCGGTCTCTACGGAGCCGGTAAGACAACTACGGCCGGAAAACTTGCCGATTTCTACAGAAAACGAGGTCTTAAAGTCGGTTTGATCGCTGCCGACACAGACCGTCCGGCGGCATATGACCAGCTAAAACAGATAGCTGAAGACGTTGATGTAGAGTTCTATGGCGAGAAAGATGCCGAGGATCCTGTGAATGTTGTGGAGAACGGGATGAAGGCGATTGAAGCGGATGTAAAGATAGTTGACTCGGCCGGTAGGAACTCTCTCAGTGATGAACTGAAACAGGAACTGTCTAGGATGGAGGAAGTGTTCCAGCCGGATGAGAAATATCTTGTAATGCCGGCAGATATTGGACAGTCAGCAACTGAACAGGCTGAGAACTTCGAGGAAGCAGTCGGAATAAATGGCGTAATTGTGACAAAGATGGACTCCAGCGCTAAAGGTGGTGGAGCGCTTGTAGCATGTCAGAGATCAGGTGCTTCAGTCAAGTTTGTCGGTACAGGGGAGAGAATGGAGGATCTGGAAGTTTATGATCCTGTGGACTTCGTCTCCGAAATGATCGGGCAGCCGGACCTTGAATCGCTGCTTGAGAAGATCGAGAACCTTGACACGGATCCGGAAGCTCTTCTCGAAGGAGAGTTCACGCTTGAAGACTTCAAGGATCAGATGGAGTCTGTTTCTGGAGCCGGGATAATGGATGAGATGATGGATCAGCTACCGTTCGGAAAAAGCCAGGTTCCGGACAACATGGCGGAGATGACAGAAGAGAAGATCTCCACGTACTCCTTCATTATGGATTCGATGACTAAAGAAGAGATGGCGGATCCGTCAATTATTGACAAGTCTCGTTCCGAGAGAATTGCTCAGGGATCGGGAACAACACGTGGAGAGGTCAGAGATTTGATCAAACATTACCGTCAGACAAAGAATATGATGGACAAGTTCGACAAAGGATCGATGAAACGTGGCGGTGGAATGCAGGACATGTTACAGAATCTAGGGATATAAGGAGAATCTCTAACTCAAACTAAACCTTGATTTTATTCCGTTTCTCTTTCAGTTCCTCTACTTCGTCTTCACTGTAGAACTTTTTCTTCCCTATCTTCTTTTCAAATATCTCTTCCTTTTCGATAAACTCCTCTCCAACTTCTTCATCGATACTGGAAAGTTTGGTGTGAACCATTCCTGAGGAAGCCCTAACACTGTCAAAAAGCGTAACCCATTTCGTTGGAGGCTTCATATCTGCCAGAGATAAAACCCGGGTTAAGCCGAGCAGGGCCAGCAGACTGTTTCTATATACTGTTTTCCGTATCTGATGCATTTTCGTTCATTGCAGTTCCCCTCTGCCCCCGAAAATACCTCTGTATAAACGTTCTTGAACGGTCGCATTTAAAGATTAAGTTATACAAAAATGAAATATGATCGCTGTAATATCCGACTCACATGTTCCGGCAAGGGCTCCTGAAATTCCTGAAGAGCTTCTTGAGGTATGTGATGAAGCAGATATAGTTGTCCACTGCGGTGACTTTGAAACTGAGGAAGTCTACGAAGAACTTGGTGGAAGATTCGAAAACTTTGTCGCTGTAAGAGGCAACTGTGATCGGGTAGAACTTCCGAAGTATGAAGACTTCGAATATGAGGGAATAAACTTCGGTGTTAATCATGGAACAGGTATAACTCCTAGAGGAGACACTCCTACCTTGGCGAACATCGCTGATCAGATGGATATAAAGGTTCTTTTGAATGGACATACCCATCAGCAGGAAGCAGTCAAACATAACGGAAAAGTCCTTCTCAATCCTGGAAGCTGCACCGGAGTAGGCGGAGGTTCTTCTATGCCAGGGAATCCCAAGATGATGACTATAGAAGTTAGAGATGGCAGTCTGGAAGCCGAACTTATTGAACTTGAAGACGGTGAAACTATCAGGGATAGTGAAGAATTCAGGCTTTAAAGCGCTCTAAAGATTAAAAAAACGCTTTTCCAAAAACCTTTCTGTATGCGAAGGCTTGAAAAAAAGATAAGATCTGTCTGGATTGCGGTTTCCACAGTTATCGGACTGATAATAGGGGCGGTTATAGGTACAGGTTTTTACATTTACAGCAATTCTGTCGCTGTCTTTGCGGTCGTGGCGTTTCTACCGGTTTTTCTACTGGTTTGCTATGCGGTCCTGCGTTACAGGAACTGGGGCTTCGAACTGAAAGAAGACTACCTATACATCGAACATGGCGTTCTAAAGAAGGTTTACTCGATGGTTCCTTACGTCCGGGTACAGCATATCGATACTGATAGAGGTCCGATTGAACGGATCTTAGGCCTCTCTACATTGAGAGTTTACACTGCGGGATCTAAGGGAGCGGACATAAAGATTCCAGGCCTAGACCGAGAAGAAGCCGCTGAACTCCAGAAAAAACTGCGTGACTCGGCGATCAGATCTGAAAAAGGGTTTGACGCAGTATGAAGCTATCAAAGCTATCTATTCCTTACAAAGCAGCCAGAAAGCTTGGAAGTATCGCCATAGCTTTTGTGGTGGGGTTTTCAGGCAGTCTAACAACAGGCTCATTATCTGTTATAATTGGAGCTCTGGCGTTAGCTGCTGTAGCTATTTTTCTAGTGGCGTATTACGAGTACCTATACTGGAGGAACTTCGAGTACAGTATAGGCAGTGACGGCCTCAAGATAATTTCCGGAGTAATATCAAGGAATGACAGAGATATTCCTCTCAAAAGGATACAGAATGTCGATGTGAGCCGTAACATCGTGCAGAGAGTTCTCGGCATAGCTCAAGTTAATATTGAAACAGCTGGAGGTGGACAGACAGAGGCATCTCTCAAGTATCTGAATTACGAAGATGCAGAACAGATGCAGCAGAGAGTTAGAGAGCTGAAGAACAGGAGAAAAGCCGACAGAAGCGATGAAAAAGAGAATTCTGGCAAGGAAAGAGAGGACTTTACGCTTTCGAGCAAGAACCTCGCGATTCTGAGCACCGTCTCAGTAGATATGAAAGCGGTCGGAAGTGCAGGGCTTTTATTTTCCATAATTGGAGGTTCAGTAGGTTTTGTGGGGAATATCTCCCAGGTTCTGGGAGGGGCAGTAATGTTCCTAGTGGCTTTTATGCTGGCTCTAGCTGTATGGGCAGTGGGAGCTGTCTCAACGTTTGTCAGGTACTTCGACTTCAGGCTCTACTTCCATGAAAACGCTCTGGAGTATGAGAGAGGTCTTCTAAACAGGGCATCAGGTACAATTCCTGAAGAAAAGATTCAGGACGTAGTTATAGAGGAAAACTTCATCCAGAGATACTTCGGCTTTGCATCACTGAAAGTTGAAACCGCTGGATACTCAGGAGCGAACGATCAAGGTCAGATAGATACAGGCTCTGAAACAGTTATACCTCTCGCAAAAAGAGCAGAGGTGGAGAAATTCGCAGAAGAAATCGGCGGTTATGTGAAACCTGGATTAGAGATGATCGATCAAAAAGCGAAGACAAGATACTTCCACAGATACCTTCTCACAGGAACAGTCTTCGCAGCAGTAACCTTTGCAGCCTCCCGGTTCTACACTCTTTCATGGATCGCATACATACCTTCAGCTGCAATAATCCTGTCTTCGAAGAAGGCAGCGGAGCTCAAATGGAAAAACATCGGATACAGTCTAGAGAACAAAAGGGTCTTCACCAGAAAAGGGTTCTGGAATCGGAAAACGTATGTGGTCCCTTACTTCAGAGTACAGAACTTGATGCGGACGCAGACAGTCTTCCAGAAACGCTGGAGCCAGTCAACACTGGTTCTTGACACGGCAGGATCTGTGCTCAGCTATCCTTCAATACCGGATATGGATGCGGAAGAAGCGGTAGAAGTGGAGAAACAGCTTTTCGGCAAGTTCAGGGAATCCCTTCAGCGCTGAGGAAGAGTATGATTTCCTATATCCATTTTATAAGAATCAGTTCGGACTGAAGTTCTATGGAATTACAAACTGTTCAGGATAAAAGAGATAACTTGCTTGAAGAAGATCTATGTGACCACTGTCTCGGAAGACAGTTTGCCAAGCTCGGTCACGGACTGGAAAACTTCGAGAGAGGTGCTATATGCCGAGAAATAGACGATATTGATGAGGATTCTTTCGTGGAAGAGAACATTCCGGAAGATACCGAACTCGGGGGATCATGCGACTACTGCCAGGGCGTCTTCGAGAAGATGGATCACTGGACGGAGCTTGTAGAGAACTCTTTCGACAGATACGAACTGAGCACATTTCTCATCGGTATCCGTCCTCCAAATGATGTTGTTGAAGCAGAGGAAGAATTATGGGAAGAACACGGAGTTGAATGGGTCGAACCAATCAAGACAGAGCTTTCGCGTTTAATTGGAAAGAGAATTGAGGAAGAAATGGGTATCAAGGTCGACTTCAAACGACCTGACATCAACGCAATTATCGAGATGGATGAATCCAAGGACCGCGTGGAAATGCAGGTCAACTCGCTTCTAATCTATGGACAGTACAACAAGTACTCCAGGGAAATCCCGCAGACAGAGTGGCACTGCAGGAACTGCCGCGGAGACGGATGCGAGGAATGTGACTGGACGGGTAAGAACTATCCAACCTCGGTCCAGGAAATCATCCAGAAACCGTTTATGCGCGAGACAAAGGCTATCGAAGCCAAGTTCCATGGAGGCGGAAGAGAGGACGTCGACGCCAAGTGCTTCGGGAAAAGAGAGTTCGTACTTGAGCTGGTCGAGCCACTTCAGAGAGACCTTGATCTCCAGGAGCTGAAGGAAGAGGTAAACGAATCTCAGGACAAAGTCGAGATCTTCAACGTCCGACCGGCAGAGAAAGATGAGATCGCAGAAATCAAGCAGAAACACGCTGACAAAACATACAGAGCACAGATTGAGCTTTCCGAAGATGTCGAAGAAGAGGAGCTTGAGAAGCTGGATAAGCTTGTTACAACTCTTGAACAGTTCACTCCTAACCGTGTTCAGCACAGAAGAGCCGAGAAAGTAAGAGAAAGAGAGGTCTATCAAATAGAGTATAAGAAAACTGGAGAGAAAGAGATCGAGATAGAGGTCGAAGCGGAAGCTGGGACGTACATCAAGGAGATGATTTCCAGCGATGAAGGTAACACAGAACCAAGCGTTGCAGGTCTTCTAGATGTAGAAGCAGAGTGCATACAGCTAGATGTCATCGATATCGAGAAATGATTAGAACGAAACAAGTTTTTGATTGAAGCATTCTAAATAAAGGAGGAATAGATAACTTTCCTTCTATGAGCGAATTTCCACTTGTTGAACTTAGTATCCCAAATAAGGAAAGCTATGCGCGAGAAATAGCTGATGCAGTTTTTGAGCTGAGGGATGAAGGATATGAGCTCAATAAATTTGAATTTGTATTAAATTTCTTTGATGAAGATGTAGGGAGCCTACTCGATAGGGTAGAAAAAGGAGTTCACGAGGGTCCCGGAAATAGGTCACAGGTTACGGTTGTCGGAAATTATAGAGGTCTTCCTAAAGGAGAAAAAGGAGGTCTCATAGGACCAAATCCTGAAGCAGATGATCCTTTTGAAAACTGGGATAAGGAAGAGAAAGACGCACAGTTTCGAATGCAACAGGAGGATAAGGTACCTTTTGAGAGGAAGGAGGTAAAAGGGATTCCTATAGAAATAGAGAATAGAGCAAGTCTTGAGGATGCCTTCAAGACTGCTAAAGACGCATCTGAAGATAGAGGCTTTGAAACTATAAACTACAACGCCTATATATTCAATAGAGGTTATGATAGTTCTTTAGATCTGCTTAATGAAGTTGAAGAGAGGAAAGAATTTCTCAAACTATGTCTTGATAGACCTTTCATTGAAGGGAAAGCTCCTGTATTTGAAAGCGAAATTAAGTACTCTGACAATGGTTCAGAAGGTTATTTTTACTCTGATACTAGAAGAGTATACCATCCCACAGAGGAGGAATCGGTCTATGTACCTGAATTTGACAACTGGGATGCAACAATAGAAGGCGCTCTGAGAGGAGCAAATCTGCCGGTGATGGTTGGAAACTTAGACCATCAAGATAATAAGGTCATAAGATAGATCTGTCGGCGATGAAGGGTTCGGTTTAAAAAGTTTTGAACCGCGTTTCTTCCTATAAGAGGTTTAACTAAAAATGGCACAGAAGTCTCATGGACCGCAGCAAGGCGCAAGGAAGACTCTTTCCAAGGAGTCAAGAAAGAAGACAACAATTAACGAAAGAATGAAAGATTTTGAAGAAGGTGAGAAAGCCCTGATCAAGATCAATCCGTCCGTACAGGAAGGAAGAGTCCCCATGAGATTCCATGGGGAAACAGCTGAAGTCGTGGGTATGAGAGGAGACGCCTACAAGCTTGAAGTCAAAGACGGTGGGAAGAACAAGACTCTGCACATCAAACCTGTACATCTCCAGAAAGTTGAGGAGTAGATAACATGGAAGTTAAAGAGGAAGAATATGTCTACCCTGTTGAAGCACTGGAAACACTACAGGAAAAAGACGAAGAAGATCTAAGCCACGAACAGAAGATCGCACTTGAGAACTTGACAAGACATACTAAGGTTAAGGATCTCGATACGCTTGCGGAACTGAATGAAGAACTATCCGAAATTGATTCTCTAAAGGAGAAACATATCTACAAGCTTCTGGAAGTGGTTCCAAAACACGAATCCACTGTTAGATCAGTGTTTTCAAAAGAAAGAGTAAAGCTTGACGACTCCGAAGTGGAAGAGATTCTGGAGATCTGCCAGAGCATCGAAACCGCTGAATAAGTATCGGAAGCCTTTTAACTTCCGGACCCGGAGTTATTTCATGCCTCTAGAGGCATAGATTCTAGTATAAAAACTGGTGATACAACATGGCTGACAAAGACGAATACATCAAGGTTCTGGACTTCCTGCGGCATGGCCGTTCAGGAGGAAAAGAAGAACCTACGGCACAGGGAATTGGTACAGAACATTTCAACCTCTTAGAAGTAGTTATGCGGGATGAAATAGAGCCTAAAGGAGGAGAAGAACTGTATATTGGAGAAGGAGACCGAGAAAAAGTCAAGTACATCAAGAACAAGATCGACTACAACGATCTCACCGGAAACGCCAAGAGCGAACTGAAATATGTCCTACAGGCCATGATCCAGGAGAAAGAAGACGAGTTCGTAGACTTCTTCAACAACGCAACTCCTGTAACACCGAGAAGACACGCATTCGAACTCCTACCAGGGGTAGGAACTAAGCACATGAACAAGCTTCTGGACGAAAGAGAAAGCGAAGAGTTCGAGAGCTTTGAGGATATTAAAGAAAGAGTTTCAAGCATCCCGGATCCCGAGAAACTCGTCCAGGAACGTATCGTTAATGAGCTAAAGGGCGAGACCAAGAAAAAACTCTTTACTTCTTAAAATAATGAATGTCCGGCAAGAACTTCAGGAGCTCGGAGTCCAGCCTGTCCAGGGACAGAACTTTCTGACATCAGAGAACGTAGTTACAGCACTTGTAGAAGCTGGAGAAGTTGAGGGCTGTGACGTACTGGAGATCGGTGCCGGACTGGGAGTTATAACGGAACAGCTAGAAAAAAAGGCGGAGAAAGTCTACGCTGTCGAGAGAGATACTACACTGGCAGCTCATCTCAAAGGAAAGTTCGAAGACAGTGATGTCGAAGTAGTTGAGAAAGATATCTTGGACTACAACTTTCCGGACGTTGATAGATGTGTCTCAAACCTGCCTTTTCAGATCTCTTCCGATATACTGGAAATACTGGGAGAAAAACAGGTTCAGAGCTCGCTTATACTGCAGAAGGAACTTGCGGAGAAGATCGTCGCCGAGCCCGGGAGCTCCAACTACGGAAAGACCTCGATCATGGTCAACTACTACTTCATCCCTGTCAAACTGAGAGATGTCTCTTCCCGGAACTACTATCCTTCACCGGAAGTCGATACATCTATAGTAAAGCTGTACCCAAACAGTGAAAGACACGGTGTAGAGGATGAGGGCGCTTTTTTCCAGACAGTAAACGCTCTCTTCACACATAAGCGGAAGAAGGTCCGGAATGCGTTTGTCGACTCAAGACATATACTGGAGATTGACAAAGATGAGGCAAAGGAGATCAGGGACGAAATTCCTCACTCGGAAGAACGTGTAACCAACTTGGAAGTGAAAGAGTTGGCTGAGATTGCAGATTTTCTGATAGACGAGATCGATCTCTGATTTTCTTGAATTTCAAAGCCGATGAATATAAATTCTTGAGGTATCTTTCTGTGTTATGCCGAAGTGGATTTTCATTACAGGAGGGGTTCTCTCCGGCCTAGGAAAAGGCCTGGTTTCTGCTAGCGTTTCAAAACTTCTACAGGAAAGAGATCTGGAGATCGCACCGATCAAATGCGACGGATATCTCAACGTCGATCCAGGGACGATGAATCCGCACGAACATGGGGAAGTATTCGTCTTAGAAGATGGAACAGAGGTCGACATGGACTTCGGCCACTACGAAAGATTCCTCGGTGTGGAAGGTAAAGGAAACTGGAACCTGACATCCGGGAAGATATTCAAAGATGTAATTGAAAAGGAGAGAAACGGCGACTACCTTGGGAAGACGGTTCAGATGGTGCCTCATGTAACGGATGAGATCAGAGGTAACTGGGGGGATGTAGCCAAGGAAGAAGACGCAGATGTAATCGCTATCGAGATCGGCGGAACAGTTGGAGACATGGAGAACCAGTTCTACCTCGAAGCAGCAAGACAGATGATGCAGGATCTACCGGATGAAGATACATTTCTTATTCATACTACACTCGTTCCTTATCTGGAGACGACAGGGGAACAGAAAACCAAGCCAACACAGCATTCTGCCAAAGAGCTTCGAAGCATGGGATTAGAGCCGGATATGATTATCGGTAGAAGCGAGAAAGAGCTTTCAGACTCTTCAGTGGAAAAGATTTCGCTCTTCTGTGACGTGGAGGAAGAAGCGGTTATCTCCGATCCCAATATAGATCACATCTACGGTCTGCCGCTTCTATTTGATGAACAAGGAGTTGATGAGATAATCGCTGATAGAATGGGTCTTCCTAAGAGAAATAACGGGATGAAGGACTGGGAGAGAAAAGTTGAGAATCTTGAATCTGAATCACTGGCCAAAGTCGCTATCTGCGGGAAATACATGGAGATCGATGACTCATACGTCTCCGTTGAAGAGGCGCTGAAACACTCTGCCGCAGAACTTGGTGGATCGATAGAGATAGAGCAGGTAAGTACTGAAGAAATTGAAACTTCGGAGCTTTCAGAATACGATGGCGTAATTATCCCCGGAGGATTCGGTTCTCGCGGGGTTGAAGGAAAGATAGATGCGATCGAGTACTGCCGTGAAAATAACATTCCGCTTCTCGGTCTCTGTTACGGTATGCAGCTGATGGTGGTGGAGTTTGCCCGCAACGTCCTTGGTCTGGAAGCTGCTTCTGAGGAGTTCGATGAAGAAGCAGAACACATGGTTGTTGGAGAAATGCCGGACCAGAAAGATGTAGAGGAAATGGGCGGAACAATGCGGCTTGGAGCCTATACGGCTGAAATTGAAGGCCGGGTTAAGGAAATCTACGGCAGCGAAGAAGCAACGGAAAGGCATAGACATAGATTCGAGGTAAACCCTGACTACCATGAAAAGCTTGAGGAAAACGGATTGAAGATTTCAGGTACAACCAGGGGAGGCGAACTTGCGGAGTATGCAGAAATGCCAGAAAACACGTTCTTTATCGGTACGCAGGCGCATCCGGAGTTCACTTCCTCGTTTGCTGATCCTAACCCTCTGTATCTTGCTTTCGTTCAAGAAGCGTCAGAATGACTGTATACACGCCTGGAGAGGACTCGTTCTTCTTCGAGAACTTTCTCGAAGGTCTTGATATGGAGGGTAAAAAAGTTCTCGATATGGGCACCGGCTCCGGTATACTGGCAGTTAAAGCCGCAGAAAAAGGCGCTGAAGTAACAGCTGCAGACATTAATCCGGAGGCGGTGGAGAAGGCGGAGGAAAAAGCAGCTGAAGAAGGATTTGAAGACAGGATAGATTTTGTACAGTCAGATCTTTTCAGTAATATTGATGGAAAATTTGATCTAGTTCTATTCAACCCTCCATATCTCCCCGGAGAGGAAGGAATCGGTGACGAGGAAATCTGGCGTGGAGGGGAGAGAGGAACAGAGCTGACGGAGAGGTTTCTATCACAGGTAGATAGTTATCTGGCCGAAGATAGGGAATGTCTGCTTATTATCAGCTCTAGAGCGGACTACGAAGACATAGTCGTGAGATATAGTCTGGAGATTGTTGAAGAGAGAAAACTGTGGTTTGAGACTCTCTACCTCGTTAGATTCAAATAGATTTTTTAAGCCGGCTTACCAATCCAGATGCATGGATAGATATACATCTTTCAGAATACTTTTGTTAGCGGTTTTCGCCCTTTTCCTCACGGGTTCAGCTGCTTCTGCGTGGGATATTCAGACCATTGATGAACCTTACAACAAGTTTGAAGCTTCCCATATGATGGAGAACGTCAAGGTTGTAGAACTTTTCGACAACGACGGCGACCCCGTTAATATATCCAAGCTGGAGGACGAAGAAAATACGGATATTTACTACAAGTACAACTCCAGTAGCGAAGAGAGAGTTCCAATGAAACATCTTCATTCAGGTTATTACTATGCAAATTTCTCAGTTAACTACACGGAAGGTCTTGATATAACATACGAGCTTTTCGATAGTTCATCGGACGGAGGAGTGATTGACAATGAAACACAGAGTATCGAAGCAGGAAACATGAGTGTAAAACTGGATAACGTCGATGGA
>SDGW01000071.1_pt1 | contig 38395 bp, 31 predicted proteins | sample 2873831 | NCBI WGS metagenome assembly SDGW01 (sample SAMN08132700, study PRJNA421101) | hypersaline lake metagenome | isolation source: celular fraction 0.22 microns magnesium sulfate-rich crust from ephemeral... | place: Spain: Penahueca Lagoon, Toledo | collected 2011-07 | reverse complement strand
ACTGCGACGGGCAACGCGTACGTCTACAATCCCGGCGAGTCCGGCATCGCCAGCGTGACTGTGGATAGGTCGGGCACGGTGCAGGTCGACGAAGTACCGATGTAGTTAGCTGGAGATAGGCGCTAATTCCCATTCCTCAGTGAGTGTCGACCGAAGGGAAGGCGCGAGGAGGGACGGGAAACAGCGCCGCACAGTTCTCATACACTGTCCAGTTACAGGCCCACGTCCATCGGAGGTATTACATTGTCTTATTGCGTGGTCGGGCAGGCCGCCATCGCAGGACTGACTGGAGTCGATCCGTTCTACGTCGATTCCTACCAATATGTTCGGCAGCCTGCCAACTAACACTCCGTGTGTGACATCTCAGGCTGTACCACGAACCGTGGGTTGCTGCCCGGAGTGGCGGCACGTATCCACGGCCTGAAGGCCGTGAAATCCCGTCACTCAATTTCGTCTTCGAGCCAAGCGATCAAGTAGAGACGTCGGAAACGTGGGGTGGCGGGGCAGTCGGCTACGACAACTCACTAGTGGACCCGAATGAACTCAACGTGGTGTCTTCGAGGGCTGAGAGTTCTCGCCGAATGTCCGTCCGGTCCCACCCCAGCGGTGATAGCACGCTCTCAACAGCTCTGATGAGCTGTGTCTCATAGTACGAGGCATCGTACGTGGTCGTGAGAGCGAGTGACTCTGTTAGTACGTCCCACTGGTCGGTGTTTGCAACGGCAATCAGGGAACTCGTATCGGCCAGAAGTGGGTGGCGAGGATCACTCGCCATCGCTTTCAGCCAGGAATGTTGAGGTATCCCGCTCCATTGCCGACTCGAACGCGTCTTTTTCCGCTTCCATCTGGTCGATTTTCTCGCCGAGGAGAACCCGAGCTACCTCTTCATCGATCTCACCGCGACTGTATCGTTCGTAGACCGCGATCTCGTCCTGTTCGTCCAGAGACCGACGGAGCATCTCAATCAACCCGGTCCGAGCAAGCTCGCTCACATTGACGCCGCCAATATGGATCTCATCGAGTAGCTCCGCAGCCTCTTTTTCGGCCCCGGCACGGAACTGAATCGTTTTATCGTAGCTTGAACCGCTCATGGAGAGGCGTTCGCCGCGCAGGGAGTTATATGTTATGACGTGTATGGACATGTTAGTACATTCCTCATCGTACCTCAGTTACGCGAGTTCCTCTCAATCAGCGGCCGCTGTCGATCCTCTTCACAAAATACGGCCTTGTTGAATCCGGTGTAGCGGTCACTGTTTGAGTGAGCGTTCAAGGTTGTAGACGGCAGCGGTGATGACGATGCCGAGGGTTGTGACCGACGGCACTGACTCTGTCACGAGGTCGGTATTCGTCCCCGTGTGGAGTTCGAGGTATCCTGTATTGTGTTGATCACCACGGTCGGCTCACATGTTTGATGCCGGCTTGCGCGTTGCCTCCCACTTTGGTCGTCAGACGACGGCAGGAGAGCGGAGCAACCGCTCGTGGTCACCTGACGAGGGTATTAACACTATCTGACCAACTATTCGACGTGTGGCTCCGGCATTAGATCTGTAAATGGCTGTGCGTCGAGCCACTCACAGAGGTTAGCGAGTTGTTCCGACGCTTCCTCGAACAGCTGTTCTCCCTTCTCGGCGGTCGCATCAGTCTGGTCACCGACGACGCCGTTCGGTGTGTTGTCAATGGCATCGTAGTACGTACGTGCACCGTTGACGATCGTGTCGTTCGTCGTGATGTCGACTACGCCGCCGTCGCGAGCTTCCGAAAGCCGGTCGTCGTGGACCAGTTCGTCAGCGAGGTATTGCACCAGGGCGGTCTCCTTCGGTCCGCCGTGAGGCCCGGTCTGATCGAACAGCTCGTCGACGAGCTCGCTGATGCTGTCGTTCCACATCCACTCGATGGCGTACAGTGCCTCGTCGTTCCGGAGCCGTCGTCCGACCTCTCGGAGGTGCTGCACGTTCCCGCCGTGAGCGTTCACATAGATGACCCGGTCGATTCCGTGTTCCGCCAGGTTCCGCGTGAGTGATTCGACGTAGTCCCGAAAGACGGGGGCGTCGACCCACATCGTGCCGTGGAACTGACGGTGGTGGGCGCTTACCCCAACGTTGATCGTCGGAGTGCAGAGGTAGCCCGTCCGTCTGGCTGCTTCACGGGCGAACGCCTCCGCGATCAGTGCGTCGGTCTTCAGCGGTAAGTGTGGGCCGTGCTGTTCGGTCGAGCCGATCGGTACGAGCGCCAGCGACTCGTCCTCGAAATAGGACCCGAGATCCGTCCAGGTCTCGTCTCCGATGTACATGTGTCACTCAGTTTGACAGCCCGCATTCAATCTGTTCACTTCGGTAGCGATTCACAGCCGACACTACGACGTGGATACGAGTCGGGGCGCCGAACCGCCCCATCGTCGCCCACGGCGTGTGAAAACGGGAGGTGTAGCGTTACTCCGTCCGGCTGGAGCGACTGCAGCCACACCGGCTGCGGTCGGAACGGGCACATCCGGCCCGCGATTCGGTCACGTCGGTACTGTCGGACGAGCGCTCGTCGATGGTTACCTTCATGCTGCATCTGAGAAGTGCAGGTCTACGTACTTCAAGCGGGTCGGGGGTCTACAGCGGTAGTAGACTCGCCCTCGAGTAGTCAGGGGAACGGGTGAGCGGATCGGGTCGCGAGGCTGTACAGTGCCGGGTGATCGACCGGTGGTGCACCCGGTAGTGCGATGTCGATCAGCTCGGGCACGTAGACGCTCGTCGCGTACATCCCGAGGTCGCGCACGTCGGCGGTCGTGAGATCGACGGCGAGCGGCGTCATGTCGGCCGCCGACGTGAGCGCATCCAGTACTTGATCCAGTTCTGTGACGGCGTCCTCAGGTACGGTATCGTCGCGAGCGGAGACGGAGCAGACCTCGCCGTCCACGAGATGTGCGACGTCATCGAAGTTCGCGGGCCGCGCGTAGTATCGGACGTTGTCCTCGAAGTTGTACACGCTCGATACGTCTATTTCGTCGTCTCGTTTCCCGCCGGTGGCGAGCCGGTACTTCGTCTGGAGAAATCCCTCCGCTGCTTCGTGAAGCGCGTCACGGACGGCCCCTTCCAGCGTGAGGTGTGCGCCGGCGAACAGCCGAAACTTCGGCTCGCGGTTGCGTTCGTTGACCAGCGCGGCGGCAACGACGGCGCAGTCGGTCGGGCCGTCGAGTTCGAGGAGTTCCAGCCGGTAGTGCGCCGGCGTAATCTGCTCCCGGAACCGTTCGAGCTCGCCCCACGCGGAGATGTCGAGTCGCTGTGGGACTCGCTGTTCGTACCACGCTCGCATCACTGCGTCGCGTTCGATCGCCTCGTACAGCGAGCGTATTAGCGCCCCGGCGAGGGAACTCCCACACGCCGCCCCGCTCGTGGACGACGGGAAGTTGCCAGCACCGTCGTCGTGCGACTGGAACGCGACGAGTTCGACGGGCAGGAACGTCGTCTCGCCCGACAGGAGATCAGTGGCGCCGACCCAGTCGATGGACGTTTCTGGATCGAATTGATCGATGCCTGCCTCCTTCAGGTCCCTTTCGTCCCACACCCGGAGGTAGTCGGGGTCGACGACGCGCTCCCCCGCCGACCGCAACTCCTCGACGGTTGCCTCCACTGTGCCCTCGACCGGCCAGTACATGCTGTACCGCTCGAGGAACTCGCCCAGCGACGTGAGCGTGGCCGCTTCCCTCGTCCGTCCGCCCCCACCGACTGTGACGTCGATGCTCCCCTCGCTGTCGCCGTCGACCACGTCTCCGAGCGCCGTCGTCGAGAGTTCCGTGGTCACGAAGTCGCCCGCGTCGCGGCCCCCCTGTCTGAACCGGAGAGAGGTCACCAGACCGCATAGCTCTCCGAGACACCGCTCCGCTCGCGTAGCCGGGTGGTCGGTCGTTTCGATGTCCACGTTACTCACGCTCCCCCATCGTCTCGACGAGAGAGTCGAGGGTCCTGTGTCTCGGACTGTCCAGACGTTCCGGGGACTTCCCGCAGGTGCTGCACCGGGGTAGCCTGAGGACGTCGTCCGCCTGCACCGCGAAGTCGTGGAAGTCGTACGTGACGACGCGCCCGGTCGTGTGGCCGGCGGCACCGGCCAGTTGTCGTATCACGTCCGTCGCGACCATCCCGGCGACGACGTCCGCGAACGACGGGAGGAGCGTGTCGGTGACGCCGTCGGACTGCTCGACCTGCTGGTATCCGATCCGCGACTGCGTCGCGGCGTCCGCTCGGTCCCGGAAGCACTCGTAACAGGCCGTCTCGCCCGGGTAGATGGTGGGTCCGACCTGTCCGTCGACACCGTTCACGACGCCCAGCGTCCACGGCGTGTCCGTCTCGTGTGCGACGTCGTTCATCGTCGTCGTGATCGACGGGTAGGGCCTGTCGACGGCCACCACGCCGAAGTCGGACGCCGCGACGGCGTCCCCGAGCGCCCGCGGCTCGATCGACTTGAGCCGGTCGTCGTCGAGGGATCCACCCCACTCCCCGGAACGAGACGACAGTGCGACGTACTTGATCTCCCCCACGTCGGCGGCCAGGAGGTCCTCGGCGATGCGCTTCCCCACCTCGCCAGCGCCGATGACGGTGACGATCGATCGGGAGATCCGGTCGACTGCGCCCGACTCGGCGTCGGAGATGGAGAGGTAGCCGCCGAGCTTCGCTCGCCGTTCGTCGACCTGTTCCCCGGGGTCGCGGACGATGCTCTTCTCCTGGAGTGAGCGCAGTACTGCAGCGACGTCCGATCGATCTTCGGGGTCGAACGCGTCGAGTATCTCGTCCACGTGGGTCTGCCCGTCCAGTTGCGAGACGAGGTTGGCGAGCATTCCGTCCCTGTCGTCGTCGACGATCTCGAACACCGGCCCGCTCCATGGACCGGCAGTGAAGTGGACCTCGTTCTCGTCGACGACGACCGGCGTGAAGACCGGGTTGACGCGGGGATACGACGCCAGGTCGTCAGTCCTCTCACTCATGAGTCTCCGGATGGCCGACGGGGACGGTGTACAGCGCCGATTCATTGACGCCGTCGACGCCGAGGAACTCGTCCAGGTCGCCGAGGTAGCTACCGACCGGAACGCCCCCCAGCCCGAGCGCCGCCGCGACGAGCAGCATGTTCTGTGTGAGGTGGCCGGCCTCCAGGAGCGCGAACCGATAGCCCGTCGGACCGTACTTGGCCTTGATCCGCGGGAACGAGCCGGTCAGGACGAACGTCACCGCCGAGTCGGCGACGATCCCCGCGGAGAAGTCGGCGTCCATGAAGGCTTCGGTGAACCCCGCCAGGGCCTCGTCTCCGTCGTCGATGACTCGGAGCGCGTGGTCCCGCACGGAGTAGTAGTAGACCCCGTCTGTGACGCCGTCGCCGTTCACGACGACGGGGTACACCTCGACGGGGTACAGCCCGCCGGCCGACGGGTACGGCCGGAACGTCTCGTCGTACGGCTCCGCCTCCCGCTCTGCCGTCGGTCCCATCGCGTGGCCGAGCAGTGTCCCGAGCGTCCGCTTCGTCACGGGCTGATCTGCATAACTGCGGACGCTACGGCGGCGGTCGAGCAGTGCCCCCAAATCCCCGTCGACCGCTTCCGGGTCGGGGAGTGGAATGGACTCGCGGCCGTGGTAGTCGTGCTCGACTACGGAGAACCCGTCAGGTAGCGCGTCCGTCGTGATCGCAGACCGGTTCAGGTATCGCCTGTCGAACTTCGTGTTCTCGTGGAAGAGTTCGCTGATGTCGCTTCCCCGAACTCCCCGCTTGCGGACGTCTGCGAGGAACGATCTGTTCCCCGTCAGCTCTCTCCGACCGGCGGGGTGGTCCTGGACTGCCAAGTCCATGTTCTTAGACTTGGGATTCATGAATCTATGGACCCCCCATCACGCTGTTCAGGCAAGAAACTGTTCCAGACACGTGCTGTCGCAGTTCGGCGCAGCCGGTACGTGTCGACGTGAGATCGAGGGCGGAGCATCCTATCGGAACCCCATCGAGACGGAGTGGGGATTGAAGGTGGCATTACAGTTACTGCAGTAGAAGACCGCGCCGCGACACAGGTCCGAGAGCGACTGCGCCGACGCGGGCTCGTGTCCACACGTGGGACAGTTCTCAAGGGTTTGTCTGGAGGGCGACGGCATCGTCAGGTCGACGTCGAGTCCGAACATTACGACTGGAGCGTCGCGTTACCGCCACATGTAATCTGAACTCGGCCTACAACGGCTGTAGCATCCCTCGATTGGACAGTGTCTCAACCAGAGCTACACAGCGTGTGGGGCAGCGTGCTGGCCTTTATGCCGGGCTTTCGATGCCTCGGACGAGATGAAGCCCGTAACTGGCAACCAGACGGTCGACGCCGCTATCGAGAGCGTCCTCGCCGGCGAACAGCTCAACGAAGACGACTACCTGTCCCTGTACGACGAGCCCGTCGCGGACCTGACGGCCGGCGCCGACCACGTCCGCTCACAACTGGCCGGCGAGGGGGTCACCGTCCGCGGGCTCGGCTACGTCACCCGGGGGATCTGCAGCCAGGACTGCGGGTTCTGCGCCTACTCGGCGCGCTACGACACGGATGTCGAGCAACACGGTGTCGTGCCGCCGGAGCTGCTGGAAGAGGCGGCCAAGCGCGCGGAGCGGAAGGGCGCCGAACGGTTCAACGTCGTGTCGACCCGGCGCGGCGCTGACAGCGAGCTGCGGACCGACGAGTGGCAGGAGGTCCTCACCGCTATCGAGCTGATCCGGGAGGAGACGGACCTGGATGTCGACGCGTGCCTGGGATTTCTCGAGCCGGACGAGGCCGAGAAGCTCGCCGCCGAGGACGTCCAGCACTACGTCCACATGGTCGAGACCTCTCCGCGGTACTTCGAGGAAATCACGAGCACGCACTCCTTCGAGGACCGTCTGGAGACGCTGAAAGTCGCCAAGGAGGCCGGTATCGACCTCTGCTCCGGCATCATCGTCGGGATGGGGGAGACGCCGGCCGACCGGATCGCCGCGGCGCTAGAACTGCGTGAGGTCGGCATCGACGTCTTCTCACTGAACGTCCTCTCCCCGGCCCAGGGGACCCCCATCGCCGAGAAAGTCGGTGACTCGCCTGACATCACCCGTGAGGGGATCCTCAAGACGCTCGCACTCGTCCGGTTTATCCATCCGGACGCCCGGATCGACACCAACACCGCCCGGGCTCCTATCAGCCGAGACGAGTTCCTCGAGGCCGGCGGCAACAGCCTCCAGCTGGGCGACATGATCCACTACGACAATTACCCGGTCAACGAGGCGTAGCGTGGATATGGATCCGGCTGCCCTGCGAGCGAACATACCCGCGCTGGAAGACACGACCTACCTCAACACGGGGGCGAGTGGTCCGTCCCCACAGCGTGTCGTGGATGCCGCCGAGGATGCGCTCGAACAGCAGGCGTTCGACGCGCCCGCGGACGAGGGAATGTACGCCGCGGCCTTCGAAGTGTATGAGGATGCGAGGGAGGCGGTGGCTAATCACATCGGAGCCGATCCGATGGACGTGGCGCTGACCGAGAGCACGGGTGACGGCATCGCCCGTGTGGCCGCAGCGATCGACTGGGAGCCGGGCGATGTCGTCGTCACGACCGACCTCGAACACACCGCTGGGACGCTCCCGTGGCGTCGCCTCGAACGGCTCCACGACGTGGAGGTGCGCGTGGTCGAGACCGTCAACGGCCGCGTCGATCAGGATCGCTTCGCCGATGCAGTCCGAGACGCGCGACTCGCGTCGTTCAGTTCCGTCAGTTGGACCGCAGGGACCAGGCTACCGGTGGCGGAGCTCACGAGCATCGCACACGACGCGGGGACGCGCGTACTCGTCGACGCCGTCCAGTCCGTCGGTCAGCACCCCGTCGACGTCTCGGAGTGGGGTGCCGATGCCGTCGCCGCATCGGGCCACAAGTGGCTCCTCGGCGACTGGGGCGGCGGGTTCTGCTACCTGTCCCGGGACTTTGCGGAGCGGCTCCACCCGGCGAACTTGGGGTACTTCGGCGTCGAGTACCCCCCGACGGCGGACTACGACCTGAAAGAGGGCGCGGCCCGCTTCGAGGTCGGAACGACGTCGATTGCCCCCTACGCCGCGCTTCGGGAGGCGATCGCGGTGATTGAAGACGTGGGCTACGAGACGATCGAGGCCCGCATCGAGCGATTGACCGACCGACTGAAGGACGGCCTCGACGACGGGCAACTGTACTCCCCGCGACGCCCCGAGTCGGGGCTCGTCTCCTTCCGGGTATCGGACCCATCGTCGACGGTCGAGTCGCTACGGGAGCGGGGTGTGCGCGTCAAACGCATTCGGGACACCGATCTGGCCAGGGCGTCGGTTCACGTGTTCAACACCGCGGCCGACGTCGATCGACTGCTGGCGGGTCTCTGAGGGACTTCGTGGATCGAACGCCGTTCCTGCCTCTATGAGCAGTTCCTTAACGGATGGCGCCCGACATCCCTTGACCGATGGGAGCGTTCCGGCTCGTCTACAGCCACTCGCAGCTCAACGTCGAGCAGATGCGCGTCGAGCTCCGGGAGGAGTTTCTCCCCGAGCACTGCGACCACAACGACGTCGAGTACGATCCGGACTCCATGACGGGATTCTGGCGCGGAGGCCTCGGCACCGTCTTCTACGAGTGGACCATCGAGCCCGACCCGGAGACCAGTTCGTACGCCCTCCATCAGCGCGTCCGATTCTCGTCAGAGACGATCAAGCGGTTCGCGTTGCACGTCGCCATCTGGCTCGGCTTCTGGGCCGCCCTCTATCGCGTCCAGACGAACCGGATCGTCGTCGCCGACCTGAACCTGTTTACCGTCTTGGGTGCGACGATCACCGCCGTTGGCCTCCTGCTGTTCGGTCTGTACGATGCGCTTCGGCTCCTCGACCTCGAGCAGTACCCCGATCCGCTCATCGACGGGCGGAGCGTCGGGTTCCAGTACGAACGCTACAGGCCCGTGCGCGTTCTGCGGTGGCTCGACGGGCTGAACAAGGTCGGGCTTGTCGCTGCGTTCGTCGCCGCCGATCCGGGGATCACGTTCCGCCTCGCTGCGGCGTACGGGACGTTCGGTGCGGCATTTCTCGCAATCTGGTACGCTGACGGCGGGGAGCGAATCGTCGCGCTCATGGATCGGTCGGCGATTGGTAATCTCCGCCGTTCGGGACTCGGCAAGCGGTACGTCCAGTACACGTGGCGACTGTCCATCTGGATCCTCGTCGCACCGCTGATGACAGTCGCCGCGCCGGTACTGGTGCGGCGCTACTTCGTGTTCGAGGACGCGGGCATCATTGACCGATTTACTGCGGAGGCCCCGCACTCGGTGCCGATGGTCGACACGCTGCTGAGTCTCGCTATCGTTCTAATAGCAGTCACCCTGTTCCGGAACCTCGCGGACGAGCAGTTCAAGATGGAGTACTTCGACTTCGAGCACCGCGATACGACGACGATCGGCCGCCTCCTGGACGCGTCTGCGGTCGCCGTCTCTTCAGCTCTGGTGTACGTCGCGCTTCTGAAGGCCGCCGAAGTGTTGCTCGGGATTCCGGTTCCGTTCCTGCCGGACTCAGCGATCGATCTCCCGAAGACGTCACTCGTCGCCGCACTCCTGCCGCTCTATCCCCTCGTCGGGGTCGCCTACCAGTACCGCAAGCGGACGAGGCGAATCGAAGCGATGCTCGCGGCGTCCACGCCCGACCGGATCGAGGTGTCGGACCCGGACGGGACGACGTACGAGGCCTCGTTCCGTGTGCTGGACGCCCCGGAACACGATGCGACGAGCTTCAGGTTCGACGGCAAAGACCACGTGATCGTCACCCGTGGGCTCGTGGATGACCCGGCGATCGGCGATCGAGAACTGGCTGCGATCGTCGCTCACGAGCACGGACACGTTGCGAACGGCGACACTCGCCTATGTAACCGCATCCTCCTGGCGAGCAGCGCCCTGCTCGTCGGGCAGAACGTCCTCTACGACATGGTCGACTTCTACGATCGGGAGTTTCACGCTGACGAATACGCCGCTGACGCGGTCGGCAGTGATGCGGTCCGGAGTGCCTTGACGGTCCTAAAAGAGAGCGACGACGCGGGCGACACGTCGCAGTCGTTCGGTCCGAACTTCGGCCCGGGATTCGCCCTCGCGGACCGGGCACCCCGGCTCACGCAGCCCTTCGAGCTCTTCTTCGGCGGCTTCGCCGTCTCCGAGGCTCATCCGTCGTTCGACGAGCGGATCGATCGCCTCTCGTCGGACGACGAGTCTCTGTCCGGCAGCGGCGCGGGGAGCGCTCGGTCGAGTCGGGCCGAACCGTAGTAGAGCAGCAGTGCTGGCAGCATACGACGGTCGAGCCACCGGCCTGCAGGGCCGCCTGCAGTGTGGGGCATCGTGTTCGTCTGCTCCTCACCTGCCTTCGAAGGCGGCTCCGCCGGCCGATCCCGGAGCTTGGCGAGTGCCGCGTCCAGTGGTGCGGATCCGTCAGCTGACGCGGCCATCCGGTCGACGAGCCGGACGAGTGCCGGGCCGAGGTTGCGGCCGCCTGGTACGAGAACTGCCAGCGCTGCCAGTGCACGGACGGCAACCGGCGGTTCGGTCCCGGCAGCCGCGACGGCATCGACTAGGGCCGCGAGCTCGGCCGAGTCGAGGTCTGTGGCGACGTCCGACGGGAGATACAGACACAATGTGTGGCCCAGAATGCGGACCGGTTCGATTGATTCGGCCGACGACGACGCCCGGATGGCCGGGAGCCGCCGCCCCGGAACCGTAATTGAGGTGCTTCGGGTGAAGCGGATGAAGTGCCCGACCGGGGTCGTGATGGCGGTGACGGCGGCGCTGACGGGGAGCAGGGCAACCTGCGCGAAGACGACGAGCAGCGCGAGCAACGACCCAGTCCGGGGTTCGACCACCGGAACAGCGGCGAAGGTCCGATCGAAGACCGCGAACGTCGCCGTCAACAGTGCCTCGACGGACTGGTCCATCGACTGTGGCAGCATCGCGACGGCCGGCGCGAGGACGGCGTCTGGCAGCGGCCATCGGCCCGTGATTCCGAACCAGATGACGCCCGCCGCGACGAGCGCACAACCCAGCGCGAGCGCGCCCCAGAGGCAGTACAGGAGCGCCAGCGTGATCCGGTGTTTCTCGGATCCGGCGGTGTGAGGTCGCGCTCCATCGAGGAAGTCGGCGATGCGCTGCGCGTCGGTGACGGCGTCGGAACTGACGTGGACGCCGAGGTAAAGCCCGTAGACGCAGACGGCGACGGGGAACCACTCGGCCACCTGGACGAGCAGTACCAGGGCGTCGCTGCCGCCGGTCTCGACTGCGCCGCCGGGCAGCCCGCTCCCGACGGACGCCGCCGCCGGCGCCGGGCGGTTGAACAGGTCGGCCAGACCCGACACCGCGTGGGCGGCCAGGACGGTCATCCCGAAGACGATGCCCAGAGAGAGGACCGTCGAACCCACGAACCCCAGCGGGATCCGGAGGACGTGCGCGGCCTGGGTCGCCGACTGGAACGGGAGCGCGTTCCGGCTGTAGAGGACGCTTGCCGCGTACGCCAGCGTCAGGGCCGTGATCGCGATGCCCCACGTTCCCGCGGGACCTCGCGTCCCCGCGTATCGCCCGATCGCGAGCATACCACCCAGGTAGAGTCCCGCGACCGCGGGGTGGACGCGGTGCGACGCCCGGCGGAGCGGCGCCGTCGCGAGGAGTGACGGGTCGTATCTGCCCGCGTAGACGACGCCTATCGCCAGCGCACCGGCCACCAGCAGCGACGGATCGAGCACGGCGAGTACCGCCAGGCCGACCAGCCCGTAGACGAGGTACCGAACCCAGCCCGGGAGGACGCGTGTGAGCGTGACCTCGGGCGGGCTGTTCGGGTCGGCTGATCCGTCGGCGTCGGCAACCGTCAGGACGTACTTCTCTCCGGTCGACGTGCCGGCGTACGTCCAGCGTCCCTCGCCAGTGGCCACCCACCGCGGTGCCGACCTGACCCACGACACGGCGTCGGTCCCGTCGTCGGCCACCCAGCGCTCCCGCACCGCGTGAATCGGTTCGGGGCTCGGTAGATCCATCAGTCACCCGTCCCGTGCCGCTCCGTGGTCTTAATTGTTCGATAGTTGCGGTCCAACGGCTGCTACCAGTGCCACCCGCGCTCAGCCGTCGTTCTCACCGGTAGCTATACCCGACTGGCCGCGAACAGACCGGTAACTTCCCCGTAGCGCCATGTCCCTGCCGGGTCTGTCCTTCGTCGAGAGCAAGCCGACCAGACGGGTGCAGCAGCGGCAGTGGGCGCTCGAACTGACGCGGGCCGAGATCGAGGACAAGCTCTCGGAGTCCTACGAGTGGACAGACAGCGACGGCGAGACGTGCTGGGAAGTCCGTCACTGGTTCGGTCTCGTCCGATCGTCGGTTCGCTTCGAGGGCACGGGCCCCGAAACGCGACTCCGTTACGACTGCTGCCAGACCGCTCGCGGTTCCTGGACCGAATTGGCCCTGATGGTCGCCGTCATCCTGTTGGCGTTCCTGACCGGAATCCCACAGCAGACGTACTCGTTTTTCGCGCCGCTTGACTCCCTCTCTGCGTTCCCGTCCGACGGAGCACAGGTCGCCATCGTGATGGGCAGTGTCCTCGTGATCGTCGTCCTCACTGCACTCAACCGGGGGCCGGGGCCGCGCTTCCCGACGACGGGGCTCGAATACGAGTACGCGACATTCTGCTGGTTCTACACGGTCTGGAGCTTCCTGCTCGTCGTGATCGTCGCGGTCTACGTGGGGACGATACTGAACCAGCGAGCTGTGAGCCTGTTCGTGCTCCTGTTCGCGTACGCCGTCAGTCGGTACGCGACGGGGACGCTGTCGGCCACGCTCCCGGGCGTCGGCGACGAGCTGTCCGACGGCGACCCCGTCGGGGAAGCAGGCCCGCCGCTGATCGACCGGCCGTTCCCGCACCTCAACATCGCCATACTTGCGCTGCTACCGGCACTGCTCACGATGATCGCGTACGTCGTGTCTATGCTCGTCGCCCCGATCAACCCGACGCTGCTCGACAGTCCCACCCGGGTGCTTGTTCCAGTCGGCGTCTCGCTCGGCGCCTGCGTGACGTACTGCTTCTGGTGTCGCTCGCTGCTGTCCCGACTCAGATCGGACCCGATCGAGCCGTTCCGCTCCCGGGCCAGTCGGACAGTCATCCTCCTGGGATTCCTCGCGATCAACGCCATCACGATCATGCTGACCTCGGTCTTCGTCCTGCTGCTGAGTGTCCCGCTCCAGTTGCGCCTGTCGGGCGTCGACCTCCACTACGACGCCGCCGGGATCGGAGCGTTGCTTGGTGTGAACCTGGGCCTGCTCACCGTTGCCGCCGGCGGAGCGGCCCTGCAGCGGCTGTGGGCCCGTCGAAGCGGCTCCGCGGCGGCCGTCGGGCGTCGGTTAGTGCGGTACTGGAACTACGTCGTGCTGTTCTGCCTATTCGGTACGCTGAGCTTTCTCGGCTCGAATATCATCGGCGGCGTCGCGTTCGGCGACGGAGCCATCAGAGATCCCTCACCGCGGACGATCCGGACGAACTTCGAGGGGTACCTGACGGTCGCCGAGATGGCGTCGCCGCTTCCCGTACCCGACGCTCTCGCGTACGTCGGCCTGTATGCGCTCCTCCTCTCGCCGATCGTCGTGCTCGGCCTCTCGTGGGGGATGCACGTAAACGGCAAACTGCTCGACGCCCTCGCTCGCCGCCGGGTGAGCGAGACGCTCGGAACCGAGGACCGTCCAGTCCCCGACTCGGCCGAGATCCGTGTCGTCGATGCGCCTGTCCTCGCCGCCGCGAGGGGTTCTCTCTTCGGTCCGCCGACGATTCTCATCGGGCGCGCGCTCCTCGACGAACTGCCTTCGGAGGAGGCCCTCGACGCGCTCCTCGCACACGAGGCGTACCACCTCGAGCACCTTGATCACGCCGTCGGCGCGCTCGTGTCCCTGTCGTCGGTCCTCATCGGCGGGCAGAACGTCCTCCTGGCGTTCTACGACCTCGCCGAAAGCGAGCGCGCAGCCGACCGATACGCCGCTGAACAGGTCTCACGAGCCGGTCTCCGGTCGGCGTTGCGGACCTGCAACGCGCTCGAGACGGACGCCGCCATCGCGAGGGGCGGTACCAGTCCCTCGTTTGTCGGCAGCGTCACCGCAGCCGTCAGTGAGTCGGTCACGGAGGCTCGTCGACGTGTCTGGACTATCCCGTCGCCCGGTGAACTGCTCCGCATCGTCCGGGCACTGGCTGTCGCGCCCTATGCCCTCCTGTTCGGCAGCGTCGTCTACAACCAAGCGCACCTCGACTTCGCCGACCGCGTGGACGTCCTCGCCCTTGAGCGGACCGTCGTCGACGTTCTCCGGCGCGAGACGAACACGGCGACGGTGTGGTTCCCCGAGGAGTGCGAGGTGACTACTCCGGTGCCGAGAGACGCCGTGTACGACCGCGTCCGGGAGACGGGTGCCACCGCCAAACAAATCGAAGCAACCCTCGACGGCCTCGTCGACGACGGCCGGATCCGTGAGGTCGGCGACGACTATCTCCTGTGGGGGATACACGCGTGACGGACGACCGCTCCGAGCGGACCGGGCCGACCGATGCCGTGAGCGATCACAGGGGCCGCGACGATACGTCCAGCCGTCGGCGGTGGCTCTGTACGGTCGGAACGGGCGCGTCGGCGCTTCTCGGCGGCTGTCTGGCGGGCGTCGTCGACGAGTCGGGCGACGGCCGTCGCACCGGTTCGCTGTCGTTCTCAGGTAGTTCCCCCATGTACGGTGTCGATGCGGCGCGACGGGGCGTGACCGACGGCAGCGTCGACGGTCGGCCCACCCTCCGCTGGCGAACGCCGTTCGACCGACGGATCGTGTCGACTCCGGCCGTCGTCGGCGACCTGCTCTACGTCGGGTGCTCAGACGAGTACCTCTACGCGCTCGACGCGACAACCGGCGAACGGGCGTGGCGGTACCACGCCGGACGGGACGTCCGTTCCTCGCCGGCAGTCGCGGGCGATCGGGTTTTCGTCGGCAGCATGGACGGCAGTGTCGTCGGACTGTCCCGGGTGGACGGACAGGTCGCCTGGCGGCGGTCGACCGACAGCGGCGTGTTCGCATCGCCGGCGGTCGCGGACGGCGTTGTCTACGTCGGCGACGTCGACGGTTCAATGTACGCCCTCGACACCGACTCGGGCGACGCGCTGTGGACGGTCGAGACCGATGGCCCGCTGTTCTGCTCCCCGGCCGTCGCAGACGGGACCGTCTATGTCGCCGACTACGAGCGGAGCCTCTACGCGCTTGACGCAGCCACCGGACGAGTCCAGTGGCACTCGCAGGTGGACGACTTCGTCTACACGGCTCCGGCAGTCGCCGATGGGACCGTTTACGTCGCTCGCAGCGGCGTCACCGCGTTCGACGCCGCGACCGGGGAGCGGCGCTGGTCGGTCGGTGACAACCGAACCAGTTGCTCGCCCACGCTCGCTGACGAGTCAGTCGTCGTCGTCAAGGATACCGTCCGGGCCCTGTCGCCGGCGGACGGATCTACGCAGTGGGAGTTCGACCCTGACGGCGCCGTGTCGACCTCAGCCACCGTCGGCGGTGACACCGCGTTCGTGGGCGATAGCGACGGGACCATCTACGGGCTTGACGTCGCATCGGGGACGGAGCGATGGCGGGTGTCGGTCCTGAACGGCATCGGCGTCCCCCTCACCGTCGTCGCCGGCGCGCTGTTCGCCGTGACGGATCCTACCGACGGCGCCGTGTACGGCTTCGAGGGCCCGTGACCGCGGTGGCGGCCGACTCCGCTCAGAAGAACTTGGGGATCGAGTCGAAGTTCCCGACCCAGTCGTCGGCGCTGGTGATGCGCTTCTGTAGCTGCTCGTCGGTCAGGAGGTAGCAGGACCGCGTCTCCCCCTCGTCCATCCCGACCTGATAGACGAAGTGGCGACGCTCTCCGCGGCGGACGTAGGCCTTCTGGTGGACGGCCTTCGACACCTGATCCGGCCTGGCGTCGTGGTCGGGCGGGAAGAACGGCTCCGGTATCTTGCACTGCCTGTCCCCGTAGATCGACATATCGTCGACCGTGTGGTAGTCGTCGTCCTCTAGTTCCCTGTTCGAGACGATCACCACGCCGACGACGCGATCGTAGGCCCAGTGTGCCGTCCCCCGGTCCTCCAGGATTCCGGCCTCAAACAGGCCATCCGGGAGGACGACCCGCCCGGTCTGGTGTTTGACCGTGTCCGGCGCCACGTAGATCCAGCCGGAATCGGGCTGGGACTCAGTCTCCGATTCGTCGAACGGGCCAGTCATCGCCAGGACATACTCCAAAATCCTGTTTTAATCTTTGGTCTACGTCTGAATTACCGGGTAGTGCATCTCATTTAGTGTTTTCGGTGCTCTACTGTACTGGGAGCGTAGATTACCCATTAACAAGACAGTCGAACGTTCGCTCGGCCATGGTAGCGAATGATGGCGCTATGGAGGCGATGTCGGATCGACCTGGGATGGGATCAGAGCGCAATATCTGTCTCACAGGCGGAACCGGTCAGGCAGTTGAGGACCAAAAGATAGAGATCGTCGAGCGCAAGGGGGTTGGACATCCGGACTCGATCTGTGACGGCGTCGCCGAACGAGTCGCACAGGTATTGGCCCAGGCATACCTCGACTGGTTCGGGACGGTCCTTCACTTCAACACCGACGAGACACAGCTAGTCGCCGGTAGTGCCAACCCGGACTTCGGTGGTGGAACGATGCTCGAACCAGTCCACCTGCTGATTGTCGGCCGTGCTACGAAGGAATACGACGGGCAACAGTTCCCGGCCGAGCGAATCGCTCTGGACGCAGCCCGCGAGTACCTCGACGAAACCTTCCCGCACCTCGACGTGGGTTCGGACATCGTGATCGAGGTCCGCCTCGGCGAGGGCAGCGGCGATCTGCAGGACGTGTTCGGTAACAGAAACTCGGTTCCGATGGCTAACGATACGAGTTACGGCGTCGGTTTCGCGCCGCTGACCGAAACCGAACGGATAGTATCCGAGATCGAACGGGAGTTGACTCGTCGCTATCGGCGAGAGGAGCCTGCGATCGGTCGGGACGTCAAGGTGATGGCGAAGCGCGAGGGGAATCACGTAGTTGTCACCGTCGCCGTGGCCATCGTCGACAGGTTCGTCGACTCGATGGCCGAGTATCGGGAAGTACTCGCCAGAGTCGAGGAGTACGCAACCGACGTCGCCGCAGAGTACACGGATCGGGAGGTTATCGTCCACGTGAACACGGCCGACGACTACGACGAGGGATCGATCTACCTGACGACGACTGGGACCTCCGCCGAACAGGGCGACGATGGCTCAGTCGGTCGAGGGAACCGCGTGAACGGTCTTATCACTCCGAACCGACCGATGAGCATGGAGGCCTCGAGCGGGAAGAACCCGGTCAACCACGTCGGCAAGATCTACAACGTACTCAGCACCGAAATCGCCCGATCTATCGTCGCCTCTGTTGACGGAGTTCGGCAGGCCGAGATCCGTCTGGTGAGCCAGATCGGGCAGCCGATTGACTGTCCCCAGATCGCAGAGACTAACCTCCACACGGAAACCGGCGTCGCCGTCGATGACGTCGCGGACGACGTGCGGGCGATCATCGACCGAAAACTCGCGAACGTCACCGACGTCACTAGGCGACTCATCGACGGACAGATCGCGACGTTCTAGACATCGACGATGATGGGGATGTATCCGCCACGTTCACAGCCACACAGGCAGACCGCACGCTCGCTTATCTGGCGAGACGAACCGGTAGCGACACAACCGCGCTCCCAGCAGCCATGGCTCAGCCGTCGGTACGGGTCGTTTACAATGGAGCTCTGTCACCCAGGGGCACTTCACGAAATGTGCTCTTTTGCAACATTTCTTATTTGGGGATGCAAATGGATGCCTTTCGAAGATGAGTGGTAACAAGACGTATCTCATCACGGGCGGGGAGGGGTTCGTCGGCTTTCACCTCTGTCGGGAACTGACAGCGCGCGGTGCCGAACGCATCGTGACCTACGACGCCCGAAAACACTGGGTGCCCGACGCCGAGAGTCGCTGGACCGAGTGTCACAGTCATAGAATCGATCAGCTGGACACTGACGGGCGCGTGACTCGTGTTCACGGAGACACGACCGATCGCACTCGCCTGCAGGAGACCATCGAGTGCTACGAACCCGACGCCGTGATCCACCTCGCGGCCCTGCCGATCGCGACTGTTTGCTCCGATCGACCCGGAGCAGCCCGGCGCAATATTCTCGAGGGGACGCTCTCGGTCCTTGATGCTACTCTCGATGCCGGTATCGACGTCGACCGCGTCACGTACGTCTCCTCGAGTATGGTCTACGGTGACTTCGAGACCAGCGAAGGGGGCGACGTTCAACCCGCTACTGAGGAGCAAGACTGCGATCCGAAGGGCATCTACGGCTCCCTCAAACTCGCCGGCGAGCGTCTGGTACGGACGTACGGTCGCCAGTTTGATCTCCCCTATACGATCGTCCGACCGTCTGCGGTGTACGGACCGACGGACTGCAACCGCCGCGTAACGGAAATTTTCCTCCGTCGGTCACTTCGCGGCGAGCGACTCCGACTCGACAACGGTGGCTACCACCAGCTCGATTTCACCTACGTCACCGACCTCGCGGCGGGCCTGGCACTGGCGACGACCCACGAGGGGGCCAGCAGCGAAACGTTCAACGTAACGCGTGGGGAGGGACGATCGATCCGAGAACTGGCGTCTGTGATCGGCCAGTACACGGGCGGCGTCCAGACGTACACCGAGGAGCGGGACCGGACGCGTCCTCGGCGCGGTGCACTCGACATCTCGAAGGCACGGGACATACTCGGGTATGAACCCAGCTATTCGCTCGAAGACGGCATCGCGGCGTGGACGGAGTTCGTCGACCGGCACGATACGATGGAGTGTACGTCCGCTGAGGACAGGGGTGTCAACACGGTGCGTTCGAATGAGTGACGACTACTGGCTATTCCAGTCGTTCGCGGACGATCGCATCGTGGCGGACGTCGTCGAGGTACTGGAACGGGGCACCTGGTGGAGTAATGGCCCCGAAATCGACGAATTCGAGTCGCTCATGGCCGGCCACGCCGACAGAGACCACGGCGTCGCATTCAACTCCGGAACGTCCGCGCTCTATGCGACGCTGCACTGTCTTGGCGTCAACGGGAACGAGGTGATCGTCCCGTCTTTTACCTATCCAGCGACGGCCAACGCAGTCGTGGCAGCCGGTGGACGTCCCGTATTCGCCGATATCGAACGAGATTCGCTTGCCCTCGACGTCGACGACGTTCGCCGGCGGATCACCGACGATACGGCGGGTATCGTCCCGGTTCACTTCGCCGGCGACGTCTGCGCCGACGTGTTCGAGCTTCGCCGGCTCGCTGACGAACACGACCTGTTTCTACTGGAGGACGCCGCCCACTCGCCCGGTGCAACAGCCGACGGCGAATCGGTGGGTTCTTTCGGGACCGCGGCAGCGTTCAGTTTCGCCTTCAACAAGCTCATATCAACGGGGGAGGGGGGAATGGTCGTCACGGACGACGACGATCTCGTCCGTCGTCTCGAACGGTTCCGGATGCAAGGCCGCGATCGGGACGAGACATTCGTCACGTGGGGACACAACCTCACGATGTCGTCTATCACTGCAGCGATCGGCGTCTCACAGGCCGAGCGGTTGGGCGAGATAATCGAACGCCGGCGCGAGATGGCCAGCGTCCTAGACGACGTCCTGAGCGATGTCGACGGTGTCGAAACGCCCACTGCTCCGCCGGAGCGGGACCCGGTTTACTTCCTGTACAACCTTCGGCTCCCCAGTCGGGAGCATCAACAGGCGCTCCGTTCACGGCTCGCGGATGACGGAATTCCATCGCGAGTCACCTACGAACCGACGCATCTCACGGAGTACTATCGGTCTGAGTGGGGGTACCGTGAGGGAGATCTCCCGGTGACCGAAGCGATCGCCGGCCGCGTGCTGACGCTGCCGTTCCATCTCGATCTAGATGCCAGTGATCTGCGTCACATCGGCGAGCGGGTGGTTTCCCACCTCGAGTCTTGACAGCTCACTCAACGTAGCCGAGCGATCGAATGCGTTCGATGGCCATGTCTCGCTCGTCGTCGACTCCGGACTTGGAGGGGTCCTCGGCCAGCGTTTCCTTCCGCTCGTCCCCGTCGTGGACCAGCCACGGGACCGTCACTAGTTCCGGCGTTGCGAGACCCGGCGGATGTCCGTATACGCGGAACGGGAACGGACCAGGACGCTCGCCGAAGTGATTGCCGTGATCCGCTGAAACGACCGTACGACCGCGCAGACCGGAGAGCAGCCGCTCTACGTGTGGCAAGACGAGGTCGAGGTTCTCTCGATAGGCGCGGACGACAGTGTCTCTTTCGACGTCGCCGTCTCGGAGTTGGGCCCAAATCTGCTTGTCTAGGTCACCAGTTTCGCCAGCGTCACGTCCGTCAGGGGCGCGCTCGCCAAGCGCCGCCCGTCGGGACTCCTCACCGCCTCTGTGCGGAATTTTCCGTCCCGTTTCGCCGAGAAACGGGTAGTGTGGCTGGACGAAGTGGACGAGGAGTCGCTTGTCCGGGTACGCTTGCTCGGCGCTGAGCGCGGCGTCTACCACGTCCTCGGGCCAGACGCTACCGACCGATTCGTCCCACGCACGCTTCCAGACGTTGACCACGTCGTAGAAGGAACTGGAGACGTCCAGCTCCGCCCAGTAGTCGCCGGTAGCGTGCATCGGATTTGCCGTCACGTAGACGGTGTCGGTGCATCGCTCACTGCTAATAGCTTCTCGGAGGAACTCGGCAGTGCTCGAGCCCTTCGACGTCCGCGTCTCCAATCGGCCGGGCAAGCTGCTACGCGCGGCGAACTCGTCGTACCGGCAGCCGTCGAGCAGAAGGAGATTGTCCCAGTCCTCGTCCATGACCGCACACCCGTCGGGCCCGACGCGAGAGAAATACCAGCGCAGGATCGGAAGGGCACGGTTCCGGTGGTCGAACAGCGTGCTCCGGACTGTCCCAAAAACGTCGGATAACGACCGCCGCTGTCCCATTTCGTAGTGAGGCGCTATCCTCGGTATTTACCTTTACGGTGGGGTAGCTCCGTTGACGGTATCTATTCGTTGGCGACGGTTGAGCGGTTCTTACGTCTACACGGTTATTTAATATGCAGAAGTTACCACGTTGATGTGAGGCCGCACGTCTATCACAATGAGCAAAACACGGACGCTTGTCGCGGGCGGTGCCGGGTTCCTCGGAAGTCATCTCTGTACGTCGCTCGTCGAAGACGGACACGATGTCGTCTGCGTGGATAACTTCGGGAGTGGGCGAAAGGAGAACGTCGCACACCTCGCCAACGATCCGTCGTTCGAACTTCGCGAGGGCGATGTCCGAAACGAGCTGTCGTTACCGCCGGTTGATGAGGTGTATCACCTCGCTTCTCGGGCATCGCCCGCCGATTTCACTGACTTTCCCGTCCACATTGCACTGACGAACACCGAGGGAACGCGTCGCCTTCTCGACCACGCACTCTCATGCGACGCCCAGATGGTGTTCGCGAGTACGAGTGAAGTGTACGGCGACCCGACGGTCCACCCTCAGCCAGAGACGTACACGGGGAATGTCAACATCCGTGGACCCCGTGGGTGCTACGACGAATCCAAGCGCTTTGGGGAGACGCTGACTGTCGCTTACGAACGGGAATTCGGTCTCGACGTCCGCACCGCACGTATCTTCAATACGTACGGGCCACGAATGCGCCCGGACGACGGACGCGTCGTTCCGACGTTCGTCTCGCAGGCACTTGCCGGGGACGACCTCACGGTATATGGCGACGGGTCACAGACTCGGAGTTTCTGCTATGTCTCCGACATGGTTAGAGGACTCCGGACACTCATGGCGTCTGATGGGCTGAAGGGGGACGTGTTGAATCTGGGGATGGACCGGGAAGTGAGCATTCGAACCCTTGCCGAGCGCGTGCTCTCCCTCTGTGAGACCACGAGCCAGATCAGTTACCAACCACTCCCTGAGGACGATCCATCGCGACGCAAGCCGGACATCACCCGGGCTAGGGAGACGCTCGACTGGGAACCGACGGTTACACTCACTGATGGCCTGTCACAGACGATCGAACACTACCGCTGAGCAGTAGTTAGCAGTGGTGACCGGCTGTCAGTAGAACTCGGTCCAGAACCGCGAGCACCGGTTGAAAATGGTCGATCCAAACAGTGCAAAGATGAGGTTCACGTAGTAGGTTGTCTCGTAGGGGTACTCTCGGATAGAGCGCACGAGTTCGCGCCGCGTTCCATCCATGTCGCCCAGAGCAGCGCGGGCCATCGCGATATTGTGCCGCCGGAGTGACCGGTTGTAGCCATCGAGAGCGTCGCCGTGCTTGGCAAGGAGGGCCCGCTCGCCATCAACGACGTTCTCCGCGTTGAGGCTTACGCTGTCATGGCGCAGATGTCGTCGAACGAGCGTCTCGTTGATTCCATACAATGAATACTCGGAGGCGAGCTGTACGTAGAAGTCCCAGTCGGTGCACTTCGTGATCGTCGGATCGTGAAGACCGACATCGTCAATCACGTCGGCCTTGAACGTCAGCGTCGACAATCCACCGATCCCCTCGTACATGTGCCCCGACAGTAAGTCCTCGCGGACGACCTCGCCCTCGTAGACTTCACGTGTCCGCAGGTCACCGTCCGACTCGTCCTCGGCACCAACGATAACGCCTCCGAACTCCCCTGGCAGCGATTCAAGGACCGTCACCACTCGCTCAAGATGGGTCGGTAGCAACTCGTCGTCGGAGTCGAGATACGAGACGTACCGCCCCTCGGCCATGCCAATGCCAGTGTTTCTGGCAGCGTTCTGTCCCTGGTTATCGTCGTGGGCGACGTAGCGAACGCGCTCGTCGTCGTACGTGGTGACAACCTGGGCTGTATCGTCGGTCGACCCGTCGTCGACGACCACAATCTCGAAGTCCTGAAACGTCTGGTCAAGGACGCTATCGATCGCTCTGGATAGGACGTCCCCGCGGTTGTACGTGGGGACGACGACACTCACTGCGGGACCGTCTTGGGATTGGAACGTCATACTGGGGGTCGGCGTTCATCATCTCCAGCCGGATATCAACAACTACGTGCAAGCGTACTCACTGTTCACAAAAAAGTAACTCTTCGGACCAGGCTACGTACCAGTGATTTGAAGTCGATCACGTGCGCCGATAGCGAGGAACTGTGACTTACGCCGACGCAAACGGGGTGACAGCGGGTGTCCGAGCCGCAATCCGAGCCGGTAGCCGACTGCTCGGCCACGACCGCGTCCCGGGCGTCAAAGCAGAAGACGTGATTACGAGCGAGGAGCTACGCAACAGTCGAGCGGACACGGATGCGTTCTGGACACTACCGTCGAGGGACCACGACCTCCCCACAGAGACGGACTGCACGAACCCGTTCGGTCGACCACTCGAGCGCGGCGAGTTCGTTAACCCGCTACGGTTCTGGTACCGACCCGGGTTTGTGTGTGAAGTTTCCGACGTTCGTTTGTTGGCACCGGGTGGGCTCGGTGTTGCATCAGACGGGCGCCTCTTCGAAGACACCATCTCGTTCCCCTACGCGGACCACGAGCGGCTCGAGACGTTCGTCAGCGATACACACACCGAGTATCCACTGGCGGCTTTTGCGGCCCGGTTCACTTCGGGACGGCCTGACCGCCATGTCTCGCAATCACTGGACGTCGCGTGTCCGCTGTGCGGGTGGGGAGACAACTACTACCACTGGACGCTGGAGAATCTGGCCGCGCTCAGGGCGGTAGAACACTACACCGATCAGACGGGCGTGGAACCAACTCTCGTCATTCCACCTGATCCACCGCGGTTCATCCACGAGTCGCTGTCACTGCTTGGCGTAGACCGTGACTCATACGTCGAACTGGACGGCGTCGCCGTCGATGTCGATACTCTCGTCCTCCCCGCCTACCCAGAACCCACCGCGGACAACCTCAACTGGCTTCGGACTACTGTCCTCGATGCCGTCAGCGAGCCGGCACCGGAGTCGACGCCCGATCGCATCTACGTCTCTCGGGACAAGGCCTCACGACGCCGAATACGAAACGAAAATGAGTTGTTAGAGGCGCTCGCGGCGTTCGGGTTCGATCGAGTGTTTGCTGAAGACTACAGCGTCGCTGACCAGATCCGTCTGTTCAGGGGGGCCGACGCGGTCGTCTCGCCACACGGTGCCGGACTGACGAACGTCGTCTGGGCCGACGATGCGGCAGTCGTCGAGATTCACAACGACCACGTCAGGGAACACTTCTACGTGCTCGCGAACAACGTTGGGCTCGACTACGTTCCAGTCGCTGCACGCAGCGTCGCTCCAGCAGAGATGGATTCGGACATGGTCGTCGACGTGGCCGAAGTCAAAGCGGCCCTGCGGCGCGTCGGCCTTGCCCAACACTGAACACCTCGGTTGCGCAAGGCGGTGTATGGCAGCGGAACGACGGTACGGGTCGTGGCCGTCTCCACTCCCCGTGAAGGTGGGCGCAAGAGGGACCCGGACGTTCGGACCGATCGAAATCGACGACCGTGGTTCCGTTCTTTGGTTGGAGCGGCGACCAGACGAAAACGGCAGGGGCGTTATCGTCCGGGCGCGAGAAGACGGCAGCCTCGAGGAGTTGACCCCGAGCGATCACGACGTCCGAACTACCGTCCACGAGTACGGCGGTGGTGACTTCGCTGTGGCTGACGATCGACTCTGGTATGCCCGTGCTGCAGACCAGCGACTCTACCGTCTGACGGATAGAGAGGATCCAACGCCGGTCACTCCGGCACCGATCAAGGATCGGTCCCACCGCTACGCCGACCTTGAGCCAACAGCCGACGGTGATCGCCTTTATTGTGTTCGCGAGCGCCACCTACACGACGGACCTTCCTCTGAGCAACTCGTCTCGGTGGACGAGGGTGACGTCCGGGTAGTAGCCGAGGAACACGACTTCTACGCCGCACCACGAGTTAGCCCCGCTACCAACCGGATCGCCTGGTTGACCTGGGATCGACCGCAGATGCCCTGGGACGGCACCGAACTCCACGTGGCACGCTACGACGAGACTGGTGCGCTCCACGGTGAACAGACGGTGCTCGGTGGCCCCGACGAGTCGGTGTTCGATCCGACCTGGGGACCGGACGGAACCCTCTACGCGGTATCTGACCGCTCCGGATGGTGGAACATCTACCGAATCGCGGGCGGGAGCCCAATTCCGGTCTACCAAGAGTGTGCGGAGTTCGGGGTTCCGCAGTGGGCGTTCGGGCTATCGACGATTGCTCCTCTCGAGGACGGTCGCTTGGCGGCTATCCGGACGTGTGATGGCGAACAGCACCTCGGACTCGTTGAGGTCGAGCAAGGCCGATTCGACGAACAACCGCTCCCGTTTACCACCTACAACCGACCGAAGCTTGCAACTGATGGCTCCGTCCTCGCATTCCTTGCGGGCAGTCCCGCGTGCCCTACGAGTGTCGTCCGGTGGCGGCCCGGGGGCAATCTGGCCGTCCTCCGGTCAGCGTTTCGCCTCGAAGCCAGGCCCGCCTTCGTATCGAGGCCGGAGCGTCTCACCGTTCCGACGCCGGACGGTGAGGAACCCGCGCACACATTGTTCTACCCGCCACGGAACCCTGACGTTGAGCCAGCGGACGACGATGCTCCGCCGCTCATCGTGATGCCCCATAGTGGGCCCACGGAGCAGGCCTTCCCGACGCTGGATCCCGAAATCCAGCTCTTCACGAGCCGGGGGTTCGCCGTGGCTGTTGTCAATTTCCGCGGGAGTAGCGGCTACGGACGGACCTACCGGAATCGGCTGACTGGCCGCTGGGGCGTCATCGACGTCGAAGACACCGTGCGAACAGCGACCCACCTCGTCGAGACAGGTCGGGTCGATCCGGACCGTATAGCTGTCCGAGGGAGCAGTGCTGCCGGGTTTACGGCGCTCACCGCAGTAGTGCGCTCTGATATCTTCGACGCCTGTGTGAGCGTCTCTGGCGTCAGCGATCTCGAGACACTACGCGACGCGACCCATAGGTTCGAATCGCACTATCTCGATACCCTCGTCGGTCCGTATCCGGACGCAGTCGACGAATATCGAGATCGGTCGCCCGTGACGCATGCTGACCGAATTGACTGTCCCGTCCTGCTGTGTCAGGGGCTGGACGACCCCGTCGTCCCTCCGTCACAGACGCGATCCTTCGTCACGGCGCTGGACGCTGAGTCGACCCCGTACATGTACGTCGCCTTCGAAGATGAACCGCATAGCTTCCGGCGCTCGTCCTCCCGGCGGCGCGCTCTCGAGGCAGAGCTGGCCTTCTACGCGGACGCGTTCGGGATTGAACTGGCTGACGACGTACCCGATGCGTTCATCGGTCGTGAGTCGCGCCAGGTGATCGTACGAACGGACGGGTCGTTGTCGACGCGGTAGATCACTAGAAGGCTATCCGACGCCAGAGAGGACAAAGTTCAGTGGTCGATAGGGGAGTCGACTGCTCCGCGTTCGACACGTTTGAGGAGGTCCGTTGCGGCCTGTCGAGCGCCGTTGGTTGAGGGGAGGCGTGCTTCGATCGATCGCCGCTGTCGCTCGGCGCGTTCCGCCCGCGTGTCGGGGTCGCGGAGTGCGTCGAGGTCACGTTCTGTTTCCGCGAATACCTCGCCGACGACATCCGTCACGTCGCTGGAAACGCCGACGTCGTGGCCGCGGTAGGCCGCGAGCACGTCGTAGATAGCTCCGATCTCCTCCTCGTCGAGGTCCCGGAGTTGCGGGAGGCGGTCGCCGAGAATGGCGCCATCGAACGGCGTCCCTTCGACCCCGTCGTTCAGGCCGGCGTAGTCGGGCCAGTGACTCGAATTCTGTTCGGGTAGCAGTACGACCGGCACTTCGTACGTGACGGCCTCGTAGATGGACGTCAAAGAGGCCGGACAGAGTAACAGCGGCGCCGCGTCCAGGACCTCCAGATACCTGTCGTGCTCCAGAAAGTCGGTTTCGTAGTCGGTATCGACGCGGTCGAGCACCTCTTCGTTGCCGAGCACGAGCGGCGGGTAGCCGTCGTCAGCGAACTGGTCGAGCACGTCGCCGAACTCGTCGAGTATCAGTTCGACGTACGCCGCCGCCTCCTCGACCGAGACGAACGGCGACAGCTGACCGCACAGTGAGATCACGACACGGCCCGGACCGTCCCCGCGATGTCGGTCGTCAACGATCGGACCGACGAACTCCAGTGGCTCGAACAGGTCCACACGGAGATCATCCGGGCGCTCGGTCGGGAAGCTCTGGACGTAGGACACGTCGGCAACGGCGTGTGCGAACAGCTCCTGCTCGTGGGAGTTCTGGAACTCGCCGTCCGTTTGTACCGACGATGGTGACGCGTCCGCGAGGCGTTCTGCCATGGCGTCTACGTCGTCGACTGTCCAGAACCAGAAGAGGCTATCGACGAAGGCCACCAGCGGGGGATCGGGGCGTGAAGCTGCCTCAAAGACGACGTTTGCTTCCATCCCGCTTATCACCAGATCGGGTTCGACGTCGTCGAAGACGTCGTTAACTGACCGGTTCTCGGCATCGAAGACGTCCTCGAACCGGTCACCGTTGTTCGAGACAAAGGTGTACGCTGTCCCCTCGCCGAAGAAGTATGCGTCGATCGACTGGTCGAGTTCAAGCAGTTCCTTTGCGACGGAGACGACCTTCGATACCGGACCGAATCCGTATCCCTCGGCCGTGACGAGAACGTCCATTGACTATTTTGTAGTGATCTGGAACAAAAGTGTTTTCCAAGAACGGGTCGGTCTACGGTTCGGCGGCGACCAAGACGTAATCGACGTTGGTGACGATTGGCCCGTCTGCCAGCTGCTCCCGTACCAACGACTTGAGGGTAGCGACGGTTTCGGATCCCAGTTCGATTCCGTCGAGGCCGACGACAGACAAGGCCCACTCGACGATAGCATCCGTATCGTCGACGACGAGTTCGTTCTCGTAGACGCTCGTTTCCACAGCACCGAAGTGAGATCTGAACTCGGATTCGGCCGTCTCGGGCGTGAATCCACCCGAAGACGTAAGCGGCAGCGACGGCACTGACGTCCCGGTCGCCTCGTTTATCAGATCCCATAGTTCCTGGCAGTTATGCTCGCGTGGCGCCGTCCCATATATACACCCCCCGTCTCGGAGGACCCGCTGGAACTCCGCGTAGGCCGCCTGGCGGTCAGGAACGTGATAGAGCATCTGCATCGCGAGGACGGAGTCGGCGATGTCATCGTCGAACGGGAGTCGTTGGACGGTAGCAGCGGTAAAGTCCGGCTCGATATCCAGCAGGGTGAACTGCGGGGCAGCCTCTGAGAGAATCCCCGGTGAGAAGTCGAGGAGCGTGACGTCCAGCCCTGGCGGTAACTGGTCTTCGTGGTACTGCCAGATCGTCCCTTCACCACATCCAACGTCGATTACCCGCCCGTCTGCAGGTAACTGGAGCTGCCGGAAGACCCACTCCTCACGGCTCACCTCGCGCTGACTGAACCGCTCGTGGAATCGATGCCGAACGCCGATATTCGTGGTGTCGCTGTACTGATCGTCGAGCAGATCGGTTGGTTTCTCTCCCATTGTGTTCATTCAGTGTCGTCGAGCCTCGCTTCGAGAGTTCGCTGGAGCGGCCGAATCGCCTCGTCAGTAATGCGGTCGAAGATTAACCGATCGCTGCCGCTGATATGTACCTGTTCGGGCAGGTCAAGCGCCGCCTCGAATCCGATGTCGTGAATTGAGTCCTCGCCGCCGAGCCGGGACCACATCGTCGAGGCGGCGGACGGCATCGTCGGCTCGGACAGGACCGCGATAGCTCTGGCTAGTCGAAGTAAATCGGCTGGGTCCTCGATACCGTCTTCATCCCCGGTCCGGTCATCATTGTGGTCAGGAGAACCGAAGCGGGCGAGCACTACCGGGGCCTTCGCAAGCGGCTGGAGACGGTAGTTGGATACCGCGGATCGGATGTGTGCGACCGTCTTGGAGATCCGCTGCTCGACTTCGTCGCTACAGTCAGAGTCGGCGAGAGGTCCCTCGTGTTCGACGAGTTCGGTGAGTGTGTACTGGAAGAAACCGTCCAGAGTGTCGGCGAGGTCGGCGTTGACCCGGCTCTGGAAGCGTGTCCAGGTGAAGTCGATGTCCTCGTCGAGTGCGCCACTCGCGAGCAGGAAGTATCGTAGCAGCCCGGGATCGAACCCGGCGTCGCGGTACTCGCTCCCCCAGACTGCCCGGTCGCGACTCGTCGAGAAGTCCTCCCCGTCGAGCGTCACGAACCCCGTCGCCGCGATAGCTCGGGGCGGTGCGAAGCCCGTTCCCTCAAGCATTGCCGGCCAGAAGACGGCGTGTTGCTGGACTATGTCCCGACCGACCACGTGGACGACGTCGCTTCTGTCGCCCGTCCAGAGGTCCTGCCAGTCCACGTCGACGGCGGTGGTCTCACGAACGCACTCTCGCGTCATAGAGAGGTATCCGGCGAGCGCGTCGACCCATACGTACAGCACGTCGTCACTGTCGTCCGGATACGGAACTCCCCAGGCGAGCTCGCGGCTGATACACCATTCGTCGGGAGCGTTCGCAACTAACCGGTGAGCGTCCCGCTGCGCGAGATCCGTACCCGACAGGTCGTCTACGAACCGATCGAGCGCCTCCGCGAAGTCCGCTACACGGAGAAATTTGCGCTCGCGCGTCTGGTACTCGGCGTCGTTCCCCGTCAAGGCGTTCTCTGGCTCCTCGATATCGCCCGGTTCGAGGTGTCGGCCGCATCCGTCGTCACACTCGTCACCTCTCGCCTGCGTCCCGCAGTGCGGGCAGGTACCCCGGACGTACCGGTCATCAAGTGGTTCGTCCAGGTCCGGATCCCACGCGACTCGGATCTCCCGCTCGACCACGTGTCCGTTTGCCTCGAGCGACTCGACCAGTGATTGCGCCATCTCCTGGTTGGCGTCGTCGTGCGTGTGCCCGAACTTGTCGAAGTTCACGTCGAACGTCCTGGCGACGGCCTCGTTGCACTCGTGCCAGCGGCGGGCGTACGTAGCAGGTTCCGTTGATGCTTCGCGGGCACTGATGCCGATGGGAGTCCCGTGCATATCGGACCCGCTGACGAAAATCGTCCGAGCTCCCAGCGACGAGAGCCCCCGGGACAGCGCATCACCCGCAATCAGCCCTCGCAAGTGACCGATGTGAAGTGGCCCGTTTGCGTAGGGCAAGCCAACAGTTACTACCACGGGTCTGGATGTGACCTCCGCTTCGCCCATACACCCGCCAATGCCGCAACCAAGTAAAGTCACACCGGTGGTCATACATCGCTCGTAGGTGATCGGGAGGGGACTGTCACCTCCAGACAGAATATCTCGGTGCTGCCGTCTCCACCGGACAGGCTCTTGCTCTGCGATGGCACTCGGTGGTCAGAAACGAAAGAGATCGACCAGTGATTCCCAGAAACCCCCCTCACTTCGTTCGGCGCTCGCGTTAGCGCGGTACGTGTTCTCTCGTTCGGGGTCTCGTTCCGGGTGCATGTCTAATACTTCGTATTTATTCACATATATTAAACGCTCGGGCCATCTGTCTGTCCCGGACGGCAGTCGTCACCGTCCCGGGTCTGTAAGCCCTCCCACCGGTGGCTCTGCTACCCGCCAGCGACCAGGACGACGACGGCGACCAACAGCGCCACCAGTGACGCGGCCGTCGCGACGTTCAGTCCCAGGGAGACGGCGTCGGACCTGGTGTACCCGGCCGCGATATCGGAACGGTCACCGCTTCGGCGGCGGCGAACAGTGGCTGTCGCCACGAAGAGTATCGCTGCTGCGGCCGCGACACTAGCGATCAGGGGATGTTCCGTACCAGTAGATAGGACGCCGGTGGGCGCCTGCACGGAATCAAGAGTCGCGACACCAACTGATTGGAGTTGTCGACGCGTCGCCGTCACGGACTGGCGGACTGCGTCGGACACCGCGACGCCGAGGGTGAATCCCGCGAGGACACCAGACGCCGCCAACCCGGCCAGGAGACCGCGCCTGCGAGTCGAGTCGACGACGTCGTACCCAGCGTGCTCTCCGAGCCAGTCGTCGAGACGCTCGCGGAGCACGGAGCGCGCTCGCTCTTCCGAGAGCCCGTCCACGTCCCGGACGCCGTCCGTACACACCTCAGTCAGGTCCTTGAGCGGACCGTCGAGGCGGTCTCGGAACCGCTCGACAACCGCCCGCTCGCGCTCGGCGTCGACCAGTTCGTTCGTCCCCTCGATCGGGCAGGCGCGGCGGTCGGGCGGCACCTCGTTCGGAGCCACGTGGAGGACGATGTCGGTCTCGGCGAGCGTCCCGATTCGACCGGACTTGGAGAGCGCCACGGTCACGTCCGCCGCCGTGAACTCCTCTACGAGGAACCGGAACAGTCGCGCACCGTCGTAGACGGAGGCGACGGCGAAGTCCAGCGTCGGCGTCACCTCGTCGCGGTGGCGTGGATGCCACCCGAGCCGCCACTGCTTCGCACCCGACGCCGTCCCCGTCAGGAGCCTGCGGATCGCCGCCGTCTCCGCGTCGCCAAACCGGAGCGGGTCCTCGGCGAGGCCGTCGAAGGCCCACCGCGGGCTCGACCTGTCGTCCCGCGGGGCGCTGCTCCGCTCGAAGGAGCCGGTGTCGAGCGCTTCCAGTGCCCCGTCGAGCGCCGTCAGGTCTAGCCCGTCCGCGAACTCGTGTTCCAGCGTCGCCTGGATTGGCTGTCCGAGCCGGCCCTCCACGTAGCTACAGACGAGGCGCCGGCCCGTATCGGCGTACAGCAGGACGATGCCGGGGTCGATGTACTCCAGCCGATCGGGGTCGTCCGCGAACATCTCCGCCCCGTCGTTGCGGAACAGGCGGGTCCGCGACATTCAGGTCCCCTCCTTCAGGCGGTTGAGCAGGTTTTCGTTGCCGTGGATCTCGAGGGGATGCTCCGGGACGGGCTCCTCGGCCTCCAGCGACGCCCCGTGGTCGAGGTCGTAGTAGACCGGGTAGACCCGATCGACCTGCGCCTGGTTGAGCAGCGGCCCGAGCTTCTCCTTCCCCTCCGGGGACTCGAGCATGTGGTAGTTCACCCAGTTGAAGAAGGTGAGGTGCGTCGAGCTGTTGTGGTACAGCCGGTAGAGGTAGTCGGCCTTCGTCGCGACGAGGACGACCTCCTTCTCCGCGAGCACGCTCTCGTTGACGTGGCGGAGGATCTGCACGTAGCTGTTCAGGTACTCAGACAGATCGACCTGGGCCTCGTAGTCGTCCTCGCCGTACGGGAGCTCGGGCATGAGGCTCCCGGAGTCGACGATGATCACCAGCGTGTCCGAGTGGATAATCTGCTTCGTCATGACGCGCTGAATCTCGTCTGAGCCCAGGTTGGTCGCGGACTCGGGGAGCGACGGGAGCCCGCGGATCGACTCGTACATGTAGACGAGGTAGTTCAGCGAGAGCCGGGATCTAGGCACTGAGTCGGCGACGCGCTCGACGAGGTCGCCGTCGATGTACTCGCCGGCGTAGTCGAGGACGTCGACCTCGACGTACTCTTTGAACAGGGATCCGGCGCGCGTCTGGAAGTCCAGCAGGTAGTACTCGCCTTTCCCCGTGGGACCGGTGTACTCGTCGGTGCCCCACCCCTCCTCGGCCGCCCGGAGCGAGCTCACGAGCTGGGACATCGGCTCGGAGGGGTTCAGGCGGGTCGTATCGGCCTCGTCGTCTGCGGCCATGTACAGCGCCGCCCCCAGGAGCGTTTTCCCCGCCCGCTGGACGCCCATGACGAACGTCCTCGTCTTGGCCTCGTAGCTCGTGAACATGTACGCGCCGGCGAGGAACGTCGCCGAGGCGAGCGCATCCGAGAACAGCTGGTTCCCGGCGATGGACACCTCCGCCGCGAGCGCGGCGGTCCGGCCGGTCTCGGCGGACGTCGTACCGAGCTGCGTAGGGTACACGATGTGTTTCTCCAGGAAGCCTAGGGCCACGATGATGGTGACGACCCAGAACAGGGCGGCTGTCGCTCGCCGGAATTCGTATGGCGGCAGGTCTGTCCGGAGTTTGAGCCCGCCGCCGAGCACGAACGCCACGAGGAGTCCGGCCCCGATCGCCGGCGCGTGCGCTATCGGGTCGACCGGGTACAGCAGCCCCTGTGATCGGAACACCCACAGCGCGATCGCGGAGGCGACGGCAAGCAACACGCCTTGCATCCGTTTCATCTCGTCGAGCAGGAGCAGCCCGACGAGCGCGCCGTAGGCGCCGAGACAGAAGAGCTTGAACTCGGCGTGCGACACGCCGATTGCCCCCTCGAGGGCATACACCGACGTGCGAACGATTCCATTCGACTCCCAGCCTGCCCCGATCATTCGGGTCACCGCCGGCGTCATCACTGCGATGACGACGAGGTACAGGATCAGGTCGACCTTCTCCCAGAACTCGACGAGCGCTTCGTGCTCGTCGGTCAGATCAGTTGGATCTTGCATGCGGTTCGTCGAACGGACGGTCCGGTCCTAAAGGTCGAAACTGGCCTACAGCCCCTGTAGGCGGCCCGTGCGTGTACGCATGTGTCGAAAATACTGGCTCGCTACTGCCATGGACTTCTGGTCCCGCCGTCGGCTGGCGATACGCCCCGACGGAAACGGGGGCAGTGTCGATCTGTTTCGACCGCGCTACCAATGACTACAATGGCTGTAGACGCCTGTAGCCACCTTTTATCGAGTGGTTCTTCCGTCGAGGTGTAATGCTCCGAAAAGCAGTTAGAAAGGTCCGGCGCGGATTCGGCCGCGTCGTGCTCAACGAGAGCCGCTTCGAACAGATGAGCCCGCTTGAGCTCCAGCGGCGCATCCGGAAGCTCGAACGGCAGAAACAGCAGTTCAAGGAGAAGATGGACGAGTCGATGGCGGAGTTCGACGAGCTGATCGACGAGGCCGAGGACGCCAACCCGAGCCGCGTCCCGGAGCTGGAGATGGAGGCGTCGCTGGCACTGAAGCGCTACGAGGCGTTCCGGTCGCTGTGGACGGAGATCCTCGACGGCCTGCGCTTCATGCAGCAGGCCGCTCTCGGGAAGCAGATCGACGAGGCCGGCCTGAACGGCATCCCCACGAGCATGAACCCCGAGCAGTTCGAGCGGGAGGCCCGGAACATCGAGCAGACACTCGAGGAGCGCGAGGACCGCCGCGACACCGTGGGCGCCGCCAACGAGCGCATGGAGGACACGTGGAGCGACGACGGCGCCCACGCGAACTCGCTGACCGACGACCGCGTTAGCGCGGCGATCAGTGCGGCGCGCAACGGCGAGGACGTGCCCACCCTCGACGAACTGGCCGACGAGACGTTCGCCGAGGCCGACGTCGACGCCGAGGCGACCGCATCGTCGCGCGTCCACGACCGCACCGGGGACGATCCGGTGGAGTTCTGAGGGCGCTGGTACATGTACTCGGACCCCAACTCGTATCGGATCGAGATCCTGCGGGAGCAGTATGAGGATCTCTTCGAGGACGCCACGGACGCCCGCCAGCGGGGAGACAGGCGGGACGCCGCACGCAACTACGACAAGGCGGCTGACGTGCTGGCCGAACTCGCCGACGCGGAGGGGCGCGACCGCTCCGACGAGGTCGCCCGACTCCACCGGGCGGCGGACATCCTCCGAGGTGGTGACGACCTAGAGGACCACTTCAGGGACGGCACGGAGCGATCGGTCTCGTCTGCGGCGGACGACGACGAGGGCGACCACCGCCCGCCGCAGGAGCCCGATGGGGATGAGGAGGTGCGCGCCCGAATGGAGTCGTTCCTCTGCGAGACCGAGACCACGTGGGCCGACATCGGCGGTCTCGACGCCGTCCAGCGGAACATGAAACGCTCGATCGCGCTGGGGGCGATCGCGGGTAAAACCGACCCGGTGTCCGCGAGCGACCGGATCCTCCTGTTCGGTCCCCCCGGAACCGGCAAGACCCTCATGGCGTCGGCCGTCGCGGGGTCGCTCGACGCCAGCTTCTTCAAGGTAGAGCTGGGCAACCTCCTGTCGAAGTGGTACGGTGAGTCCTCCAAGCAGATCTCCGCCCTGTTCGAGACCGCCGCTGACCTGAGCCCTAGCGTCGTTTTCCTCGACGAGATCGACTCGCTGACCCAGTCCCGGAGCAACGACATGAACGGGACCTCACGTCGCGTGCTGGACACACTGCTTGCGGAACTCGACGGTGTCGAGAAGTCGACCGACTCGTTCGTCCTGACGCTCGGAGCCACGAACACTCCATGGGCCCTCGATTCGGCCGTTAGAAGCCGGTTTCCACAGCGAATTCACGTTCCCCTGCCCGACGAGGCGGCCGCCGCGGAGATCGTCCGTATTCACACCGTCGACGGCGGCGTCGGACTTGAGGGGAAGCCGCGTCAATTCGTGCCCGGCGCGTCGATCGACAGACGAGTCGACGATCCGGTCGCCGCCATCGCGAAACACTGCGTCGATCGGGGATTCACTGGCCGCGACATCGAAGCACTCTGTAGAGAGGCAGTCAACAGTATGATCGAACGCCGTAACCCGGACCTCGATCGGCTTGTCGACGACAGTGTCGAGCGGCTACGAAACCACTCGCTCGACGTCGCCCCGGTAGAGCCCGCCGACTTTCAGCACGCATTCGAGACGACGTCGCCGTCGCTCCCGGAGGAGGACGTCGCCCGCTTCTACGAGTGGGACGAGGAGTACGGGTCGTCAGTCACCGGCCCCTGAATCGGCCGGCTTCTCAGTCGCACTTTTGCGTGTCAGACTCCGTTCCGAAACCGCTCTCACGCGAAGTTCTGCGTCGTATAGACGCTCCCGTCGTTGGCGTAGTACACGCCGATCCCTTCGACCTTCCAGTCGGAGTCGAGGAGGTTCTCCCGGTGTCCGTCCGAGTGCAGCCACCCGTCGACGACCTCGCGAGCGATAGCTCGGGCATCCCTGAGAGACGTCGGATGACGGGCAGCGATGTTCTCACCGCAGCGCCGCCAGCTGTAGTCCCAGTCGTCGTATCGGTCGGCCACGGTCTCGCCGTCGGGCGACTCGTGACTGAAGAAGCCGTTCGTCGCCATCCGCCGGCTGTGTTCCCTGGCAATGCCAGCGAGGTGGCGGTCGAGACCGAGAGCGGGGAGTGACTCCCGGTCACGGATCTCGTTGACTTCGGCGTGGACCGCTTGCTCCACCGCCGTCGGGGCGACGTCCGGACTGACGTCCACCGGGACGTCCCGTCGTTTCACAATTGTATCAGAACCGCACTCGCGACACCGGGCGGTCGCCGCAATGGGGTCGCCGCACCGACCGCAGATCCATTTCCCGTCGACGTAGAGCACGGGGCCGTCGCAGCCCGCGTCTGCGTGGCGCGAGAGTGAGGTAACGGTGTTGCAGTCGGCGCATTCGTGGACAGCCGTTACAATCCCGCTCATCTGTCCCCTCCCCGGTAGTCCCGGCGGCGTTTGTGCGGTTCGACTGGGCGACTGGCGTTGGGGAGCCGTGGTAGGGAACTCCTCCAGTACAGTTTACGGACGCGTGGTCGGGCAGGACTGGCCTCGCCCGCCCGGGAATCCTGTCGAGTCACACGCGTCTGGTCGCTCCTGAGGTATAAATGACTCCAGCCTTCCCTACAGTGAATGGAGAGGTCTGAGTCTCGCCTCAAAGACGTCGGCTAGTCGGTTGACTGATGTCGTGTCGAGATGGTCGCCCGACGCTGCGGTTCGCTCCGTCGGGACACTACTAGCCCATGGATCGGTCGAACCGGCCTGCATGATAGCACACTCCCCAGACGAAGGAGAGGCTGGTCGCAACGATCAGCGGGCCGCCGAGACCCGGGTCGATTGATCCGTCGGAGGCTACTGCGACGATCCGACCTGCGTGATCGGTGATGGATTCGACGAGCGCCATCCGCTCGATGTACGCTTCAATCGTGAGCCCCAGGAGTACGCTGACGAACGCGGCCCCGGCGTGGGAGAGGCCCGTCTTCGCTGGCATGGACGGGCGTTCCTACTGATTCCAGATATACGATCGCGGAGCCGTACAGTGCATGTAGACTCTCGGGCTATCTGTTCTCCGTCGACTCGCGGCATCGCCGGATCTACATCACAGCGGTAACAGCGCGGAAGCCCATCCCTTCAGGGGTGGGAGCAAGCGTGTGAGCCACACTACACAAACCACCGAAACAGCATTGCCGACTCTTCCACGCTATTCAAAAATACTAATAAAGAGTAAGTAATACTGTGACACAGATGGCGTGGGAGGTGACCCGAACGGTTCGAGTCCGCCTCGACGTACCCAATGACCGTACGAGTGACCTCCACGCCACCAACACCAAATTCCAGTACTGCGCCAACCGCACTGCAGACTGGGCGTGGCGCTATCCTGAAGAGGACTGCGTGACCAGCAAGAGCGAAGCCGAAGCCGCCATCTACGACGATCTCCGCGAAGAAACCGACTACTTGCACGCGAACCTCGTGCAGAAAGCCATCAAACGCGCCACCGACGACATCGACAACTGCGTTGACAGGCTTGCTGACGGCAAACCCACTAGCAAGCCAGAGTACGATACGTTTAGCATCGTCTACGACAAGCGAGCTGCCACCTACTACCGCGACAAGGTGAGTCTTGCCACCGTCAACGGACGGGTCGAGTGTGAATACGACCTGCCCGACAACCCCGACGGCACGCCGCACGGTGAGTACCTGCTGAACGACGACTACTCCTTCTCAACCAGTACCGTCCACTATGACAGTGACGCCGACGAATTCTACCTCCACGCGGTGATGGAGCGAGAGCTGGACATTGACAGTCCTGAGAAAGCTGAGGATTCGAAAGTCCTTGGCGTGGACTGCAACGTTGACGACCACATCGCCGTCACCAGCACAGGAGCGTTCGTCGGCAACGCCGACTACCTCAACCATCAACGCCGCGAGTTCGAGAAACGCCGTGCCAGCCTGCAACAGATAGGTACGCGAAGTGCCCACCTAACCGTCCAGCGTATCGGTGACAGGTTTGGTCGCTGGAGCGAAGACTATCTCCACCAGTGTTCGAAAGCGATCGTGGAGGAGGCGCGTCGCCACGAGTGTACGCATATCGCGTTTGAGGACTTGGAGCGGATTCGAGAGCGGATCAGCGACGGGAAGAAGTTCCAACAGTGGGCGTTCACCGCGCTGCAAACGATGGTCGGGTACAAGGCTGAAGAGTATAGTATCATCGTAGATACCGTGAACCCGCAGTATACGAGCCAGCAATGCTCGAAGTGCGGGTGTACGTTGGAGGAGAACCGCGACGACCAGCACTTCGAGTGTCTCGACTGTTCCTACACGGCCAATGCGGATTACAACGCGGCGAAAAACGTGGCGCGGAAACTCGCACTGCAACTCCAGCGGGGGCAGAAGTCCCCTGT
>SDGW01000083.1_pt1 | contig 38417 bp, 35 predicted proteins | sample 2873831 | NCBI WGS metagenome assembly SDGW01 (sample SAMN08132700, study PRJNA421101) | hypersaline lake metagenome | isolation source: celular fraction 0.22 microns magnesium sulfate-rich crust from ephemeral... | place: Spain: Penahueca Lagoon, Toledo | collected 2011-07 | reverse complement strand
CCGATTTCCCGCAACATCTGCGCCTCGTGGGCGTAGTCCATCTCCTCCCGGATGGTGGCCGCGAACTCCTCGCTGAGGTTCTCGAGGGTGTAGGCCTGGGCCGGCTCCGCGCCGCGGGCCAGCACCGGCGTCAGCGTCGAAAGCACTCGCAGGTCGGACTCGACGCGCTCGCGGATGCCCGGTCGGAGCACCTTCACCGCGACGCGCTCACCGCCGATGCTCGCCTCGTAGACCTGTCCCAGCGACGCGCCGCTGATGGGGTCGGTGTCGAACTTGTCGAAGCGCTCGTCGACGGGAGCGCCCAGTTCCGACTCCAGCAGCGGTTCGATGTCGCCCCACGGTTCGGGCGGCACCCTGTCCTGGAGTTCGGAGAGCACCTCGATGTACTCCGCCGGGAGAGCGTCGGGCCGGGTCGACAGCATCTGGCCGAGCTTGATGAAGGCCGGACCGAGCTCGACGAAGGTCGTCTTCAGCCGGCGGGCCCGCTGGACGCGCTGCTCGCTCGTAACGTCTCTCGACCGGCCGAAAAGCAGGAACCGCTTGCGGTCTCTGGCCCACGCCCAGACGAAGGGGACGAACTGCCAGGCGACGACGAGGGCGCGCCACAGGGCACGCAGCCGGACCCCCAGGCCCGACGGCTGGCGGCCACGTGACGACTGGCTCCGCGCCGGCGGTTGCGACTCGCTCACTGGGCGTGCTTCGGGGCTCTGTTCGTATGAACGTACTGGCTGGGGTTACCGAGCTGTCAAGAGGCGGTATTCGAATCGCGCTCGACGCGTGGCGTATGGCTGAGAGTTCTGACGCGGTATTGGCTCACTGTGACTATCGGTCCGCGGCGACGTCGTCGACGACCGATACTCGCGACAGTTCGCTCGTCGAATCCCCGGGTACTGATACCGCCGGCTGTCACAAACTGAAGGAATTCGCCGCCCCGGGGTGACGAATCTCTTTACGAACTTACAGCCGGCAGTATGAGTTGCTTCAGTCTGTCAAGCACGCCAGCACGAGAACGGAATATCCACGACTGCGGGGATGTCTACCGACACACACCTCTTCGAGCGGCCGCAAACTGAACGAACCGCGGGTCCGTGCTCAGACCAGATCGTCCTCGACGATGCGTTCGACAGACCGGTACATGAACGCCATACTGTCCTCGTTTCCGGCGTCGAACAGTTTGAACGCTTTGCCGACTGGGTTGACGCTGGCCTCTTTGCCGGTCTCGGTCCCCCGAACTGTCAGCACGACGCCGGTGCTGGAGATATCGCTGTCGGCGCTCCACGTCGTTTCGACGGGATACTCCGATTCGAGCATACGCCCCATCACCTCGCCAGCGAGGGCTCCGACGAGGATGAGCGCCTCCTGAGGGGTGTACCCGTCCTGAGTGCTGGTCTCGGGGACGGTCCGTAGCTGCGATAGCACCACGTCGTCGAGTCGTTCCAGCGCTGCTGTATCTACGCTATCGACCACGACATCCAGACGGTCGACCAGCAGCTCCTGTCCGACCTCCGCGTAGTGTGGTGCTGACTCCGGCTCGAACGGCGGCCCGGTCCGTAGCTCTACCAGCGCCGCCGTGGCGAAGGCACCCCGTGGATGGGTTCCGGACAGATACGCGATGTCCTCAGGTAGCTCCCGGGCGCTGATGACGTGGACACCTGCGGTCTCCTCGTCCCCGCGGAGGTTTGCCAGGAGCGCCACGACAGCGTCCGTGTCGTCCTCTTCCCACGCACCCTCGTACACGACGCCGATGTGCATCTCGGAACCCCGATAGAAGGTGAACAGCCTGGTACAGCCCTCGGCCGCGCGCCCGTCGACCGAGTTGATGATGTCCCCCGGAGAAACCTGATACCCCGCATCGCTGAACGCTTCGACAGTCCGTTTGTGCGCGGCCTCGAGGGCCATCTCCGGGTCGAGCGACAGTGAGTCAAGCACCGACTCTATCGGTTCTGCGTCCGTTTCCGCGGCGGTTTCGGCAGCCGTGATGTCCTCCTGGAGGTCGGCAGCCGTCGCCGCGAACTTCGGCTCACCTTCGACGGCCCCCACCGCCGCGTCCAGAACGAGCATCTCCATCGGCTGCATCGCTGTCGGGACCTGCACGTAGACGCTGTCCTCGTCGGTCACCCACTCGGCGTCAAACTGCCGTACGAGCACCTCGCCGAAGTAACTCCCCCACCAGAGCACGTACCCCTTCCGCAGTTCTTCGACCACGGCGTTGGCCTCGCCACTCTCTTGGCCGACGGCGTGTAACATCTCGGTCTGTGATCTGGCGTACTCGTCGAGTCGTTCGAGTGATTCCACGGTGAAATCGAAGTCGTAGTCGTCGTGGTCCGCGGCGAACTCTTCGGCTTCCTGCCGGAAGTCAGCCGGGCCGTACTCGCTGATGTCTTTCGTCTCTCTCCCGCCGTCGCTATCTCCCGTATCGGCCGCGCTGTCCTCGGCAGCCGGCTGCGATGTCTCCGTATCGTCGGTTCCCCCGTTGAACAGTCCCGAGAGGAAATCGAACAACCCCATACACCGTGGTCTGCCGGTGGCCCATTAAATCGATTGTATCCGTGGCCAGCCGAACGTAATAAGCGTGTTACCGGCGCAGTCGACCCAGTAGCTCGTAGTCCTCGTCGGGGGTGTAGCGACGGAAGGCGAGGCTGTTTGCCAGCACCGACACCGACGAGGCGGCCATCGCTCCGGCGGCCAGCGCGGGCTGGAGCAGCCCCAGCGAGGCCAGCGGAATCATCACCGTGTTGTACCCCAGCGCCCAGAAGAGGTTCTGCTTTATCTTCTGGAGGCTGGCCTCGGAGATGCGGATGGTCTTCAGCACGTCGGCGGGGTCGTCCCGCAGCAGCGTCACGTCGGCGGCCTCGATGGCCACGTCGGTGCCCGAGCCGATGGCACAGCCCACGGTGGCCGTCGCCAGCGCGGGCGCGTCGTTGACGCCGTCGCCGACCATCATCGCCCGGCTCCCGTCGCGCTGAATCTCCTCGACAGCGGCGGCCTTCTCCTCGGGGAGGACCTCGGCCTGCACGTTGTCGGGGTCGATACCGACCTGTTCGGCGACCGCGCGGGCGGTCCGGTCGTTGTCGCCCGTAATCATCCAGACGTCGAGCCCGCGCTCGCGGAGCTCCGAGACGGCCCGGGTCGCGCTGTCCTTGACCGTGTCCGCGTCGGCGACGACGCCGACCAGCTCGAACCCATCGCTCCCCGTCGCGGAGAGCGCAACTAACATCGCCGTCTTCCCCTCCCGCTCCAGGGCGTCCATGCGTTCTTCGGCGGGGTCGGTGTCGACGCCGTTGTCCCGCAGGAGCTTGCGGTTCCCGACCAGCACCTCGCCGTGGTCGGTGGTCGCGCGGACCCCCTGGCCGGGGACGTTCTCGAACTCCTCGGCGTCGGCAAAGTCGACGCCGCGCTCGCGGGCGCCCTCGACGATGGCCTCGGCAAGCGGGTGTTCACTCCCGCTCTCGGCGCTGGCGGCGAGTTCGAGGACGAATTCCTCGGTGAGTTCGGGGCGTTCCTGCAGTTTGCCCCCGTCGGCGGCCGGCCCGACGACCTCGACGTCGGTCAGCTCCATCGCCCCCTCGGTCAGCGTCCCGGTCTTGTCGAAGACGACGGTGTCGATGTCCCGCACGGTTTCGAGCACGTCGCCGCCCTTGAACAGGACGCCGTTGCGGGCACCGATGGTGGTCCCGACCATCGTCGCGGCGGGCGTCGCCAGCCCCAGCGCACAGGGACAGGCGATGAGGACGGCGGAGGCGAAGACGACCACGGCGAACTCGGTGACGCCGACGGCAGCGGGGCCACCCGCTGCAAGCCCCCAGATGGGCAGCGCCGCGACGAAGCTCGCGAGCGCGTCCGGGAACAGTGCCCAGACGGTCGCCCACAGGACGGCGTTGGCGATTACGGCTGGAACGAAGTACGCGGAGATTCGGTCGGCGACGTTCTGGATGTCGGGCTGGCGCGATTGTGCGGCCTTGACGCGCTCGACGATCTGCTGGAGCGCCGTCTCCGAGCCGACCTTCGTCGCCTCTATCTCGAGGACGCCGTTCTGGTTTACCGTCGCCCCGATGACCTCGTCGCCTTCGCCTTTCTCGACGGGGACCGACTCGCCCGTGACCATCGACTCGTCGACGGCGCTGCCGCCGTCCCGGACGACGCCGTCCGTCGGAATCTTCTCACCGGGGCGGACCTTCAGCCGGTCGCCGACGGCGACCTCGTCGAGGGGTATCTCCGTTTCGGTCCCGTCCTCGCGGACGACCGTCGCGGTGTCGGCCTCCATCTCCAGCAGCTCGCGGATGGCCGCGCCGGCCTGTGACTTCGAGCGCGCTTCGAGGTAGTTGCCCAGCGTGATGAACACGAGGATGAAGGCGGCCGTATCGAAGTACAGCCCCGTACTCGCGATGAGGTCGAGCAGGGCGACGACGGAGTAGCCGTAGGCCGTCGTCGAACCCAGCGCGATGAGCACGTCCATGTTCGCCCGGCGGTTCTTCACCAGCGCCGTGTACGCGTTCTCGTAGAACGGCTTCCCCAGCGCAATCTGGACCGGCGTCGCGAGCGCGAACTGTACCCAGCCAAGCGGCACGCCCAGCAGGGTCGTCTCGAACAACCCCAGCGAGAGGAGGTGGTTGGCCATGAACACGAGCAGCGGCAGCGAGAGCGCCGCGCCGAAGAGGGTCAGGCGGCGCTGTTTCCGGACCTCCTCGTTCCGGGCGGCGTCGCGGCGGTCCTCGGGGGATATCTCCTCCCCGTCCTCGCCGCCCTGGTCCTCGCGGACTGGGGAGTAGCCGGCGTCCTCGATGGCGTCGTAGAGGTCCGAGAGTGACACGGCAGACGGCAGATAGGTGACCTGAGCCTCGTCAGTGGCGTAGTTGACGTCGGCGGAGACGACGCCCTCGACACTTTCGAGGGCCTCCGTGTTCGTCTGGGCGCAGTTCGAACACGTCATATCGGTGATGCCGATGGTCGTCGTCTCCGTATCGACGCCGTAACCGGCGTCGTGGACGGCATCGACGATGTCGCCGAGCGACACCTTGTCGGGGTCGTAGGTGACACTCCCCTCGTCGGTGGCGTAGTTCGCGTCGACCGACGAGACGCCGTCGAGGTCGCCGACCCGGTCCTCGATGGTCCCCGAGCAGTTCGCACAGCTCATCCCTGTCAGTTCCAGGCGTATGGTGCGGTCCGTCATCTTGGGTACTAGTAGGGCTTGCCCTTTGATGCGGTTTGCCACTGAGATTGTTAGGTGCAAGCGGAACGAATCCTTCGAATCGAAAGTAAGCTACCACGTTGGTATTCGGTCAGAAAGTCAGAACGGTACGGCGTTCGCCGCCGCGGTGACGACGGTCTCCCACAGCGAGAACCCGAAGGCGACCTTCACCGCGAAGTCGGCGGCGAAAAAGAGAAACAGGCCGGCGCCGACGAAGTGGGCCTTCCGGAGGTCGAACCGGTGTGAGAACTTGTGGAAGAACAGGGCGTTGGCGATGCTGACGGGGATGATGGCGAGCATCTCGCCGGTCCAGATGGCCGTCCCGAAGGCGGGGTACTGGGCGGCCAGCGAGATGGTGATGAGCTGGGTCTTGTCGCCGAACTCGCCGAAGGCCATCATCGCGAAGATGGGGAGGAAGCCCCCGAGCTTGTTCGGGACCTGCCAGTCGACGATGGGGACGGTAACGTCCAGTTCGCCGCCGTCGGTCAGGGCACCGGTTGCGGCTTCCTGGTCGGGGGCGTCTTTCGCTGGCGCGGTCCGGACCAGCAGGTAGGCAAAGAGGACGAAGAGCGCAGCCGTCATCGCGTCGAGGTAGATACCCGGCAACAGGTCGGTGATGGCGCTGCCGAGCCAGACTTCGAGCGCCGTCCAGCCGGCGAAGGCGGTGCCGGCCGCGGCCACGACCATCGCCGGGTGAAAGCGCGTCGAGAGGGCCGCGATGATGAACTGGACCTTCTCGCCGGGGAGGACGGCCAGCTGTGCGCCGGCGGCGATAGCCACGACGCCGAGCCAGGTGACCTCGCTCACACCTCGCTCACCTCTTCGGCGGCCTCGTCGGGGTTGCGGACCTGAATCGCGTCGGCGATGTGGTCGGGCAGCGCCACCGTCTCACCGCTGTCCAGTCGCACTGTCACCATCCCGATGGGAGCGACCTCCTCGACGACGAGTTCGACGCCCGGCCGGATGCCCGCCCCGTCGAGATACGTCAGCTCCTCCGGGTCGCGGTCTCGCACACGAGCGACCAGCAGGCGGGTCCCCTCGCCGTGGTCGGCCAGCGCCGAGGCCGGGATGTCGTCGATGGGGTCTAAGGTGTCGCTGGGAATCGGGTCGCCGTGGGGGTCGACCTCGGGGTCGTCCAGCGCGGCGGCGACGCGGCGCTCGAACTCCTCGCTGATGTGGTGTTCCAGAATCTCGGCTTCCTCGTGGACGTCCGACCAGTCGTATCCCAGCTCCTCGGTGAGAAAGGTCTCCAGCAGCCGGTGGTGACGGATGACCTCCAGGGCGACCGTCTCGCCCTCGGGAGAGAGCGTGACGCCCTTGTACTTCTCGCGTTCGACGAGTTCGCGGTCGGCGAGCTTCTCGACCATGCTCGTCGCAGTGGGCGGTGTCACCTCCAGCGTCTCGGCGATAGTCGAGGTCGCCACGGGCGGCTCGCCCTCACGTTCGAGCCGGTAGATTGCCTTCAGATAGTCCTCCATCTTCGCGCTCAACATGGGATGATTTAGACTCGTCTAACTGAAAAGCGTAGTGCTTCAAAACAAAAATTGGGGAGAGGTCGTATCCGTCCACAGGTGCGTGTCACGGCCGGCCCGGGTCTGTCACGACTGGTCGTCGGTGTACGTCTCCCGGCGGGCCCGGGTCACCAGATAGAGGAACAGGTAGCCGATGGCACCCAGCACGAACAGCGTCGCCGGGATGAGAAACGGGCCAAAGGTCGCGATCAGCGTCTCGACGACCGCCGGCAGTAACATGGCCTTACTTGCCCCGCCGTCCACATAAGCCTCGCCACGGAGACGGACCGACAGTTTAGAAGCTATCGGGGACAAACTGACTGGTATGTACCGGCTGGGCCATCAGGGGGCCGCACTCGCCGTGTACGCGCCGCTGGGACTGGCGCTGTTACTGCTGGGTCGACCGACACTCGCCCTCGTCGGTGGCGCCGGCTCGGTCGCGCTCGCGTCCCTGCCCGACGTCGACCAGCGCCTCCCCGGCGTGGCCCATCGGGGCGTCACGCACACCCTGGGATTCGCGGTCGCTGTCGGTGTTGTCCTCGGTGCGCTGGGCTGGCTGCTCGGCCGGGACGCCGGGGTCGGAACGTCTGTCGAGCTCGCCGCTTTCGGATTCGCAGTCGGCACGACAGCCGTCGTCTCGCACCTGTTCGCGGACGCCATCACGCCCATGGGCATCACGCCCTTCTGGCCGGTCTCCGACCGACACTACACGCTCGGCGTCTGTCGAGCGGACAACACGCTGGCGAACTACGCGCTGCTGGGGCTCGGTATCGCGCTCACGGTCGCGGTCCTCGCGGTCGCCCCTAGATGAGGTCCTGCGATTCCAGCGACGCCATCACGTCGTCGACGAAGTCGTCGACGCTCTCGTAGGGGAACTCCCCGTCGAGTTTGGTGTTCAGTTCCATCGCCGTCATCGAAAAGTCGCCGGACTCGAACTTCGTCGACGGGCCGGCGGGCAGCGCCGGCACGAGGTCCATCGGGCTGGAGATTGGGTAGTCTGCGTCCTGGAACGCCTCGGTGAACTGCTCGCGGAGTTCGGCTTTGTCGACCATCGGTTATCATATCAGTTGCACAACCCGGCCAATAAAGGGTTCGACAGTGGTACACTTTCCCGTTGTTGGGAGTTTATCGGGGGGTTCACGGCGCTCGACCCGCCGAGGCTACGAGAGAATACTGTCGATATCCGCGAGCGAGTCCAGCACGTGGTCGGGTTTCACGTCACTGGCGGCGAGCGTCGCGTCGTCGGTGACGCCTGTCATCACGAGCGCCGTCTCCATCCCGGCGCGCTCGCCGAGCAGGATGTCGGTCCCTAAGCGGTCGCCGACGACGAGGATGTCCTCGGCATCGTGGCTCAGCCGGTCGAGCGCCGCCTCGATGGCGACCTCGGATGGCTTGCCGAGGACCCGGTCGGGCTCGCGTTCCGTGACGCCCGTGATAGCCCGGAGAATCGCGCCCGAACCGGGCACCGGGTGACCGCCGGGGCCCGGGAAGGTCGGGTCGGGGTCCGTGCCCAGATAGACGGTGCCGGTGTCGAGCGCGCGTAGCGCGTCGGTCATGTCGTCGTAGTGGAACTCGTCGGTCCAGGAAGCCAGCAGCACGTCGGCCTCGCCCGGTTCGGCGACCACGTCGGCCCGTCCGCCGGCGATACGCTCGCGAATCGCGGCCGAGCCGATGACGAACACGTCGTCACCGGCGTGGTGCTCGTCGACGTACTCCCGCGTGACCACGGCAGAGGAGCAGGCCTCGCCGGGGCGAGCGTCGACTCCAAGCGACTGCAGGCGCTCGACGTACTCCTCTCCGCCGTGGAGGGGGTTGTTCGAGAAGAACAGTAACGAGCGGCCGCTCTCGCGAAGCCGGTCGACCGCTTCGGGTGCCCCGGGCAGGGGGTCGTCGTGGTGATACACCGTTCCGTCGAGGTCCAGCAGCACGCCCCGGACAGTCATGGGTGGCGGTATGGCGCCAGGGGTGAAAAGCCCCTCATTTGCGCGTGGCTACGCCGGTCACGTCGAAGCGGGCGCCGCCGTCCTCGCTCTCGGTCAGGTCGAGTTCCCATCCGTGAGCGTCGGCGATCTGGGCGACGATGGCGAGCCCGATGCCGGTCCCGTCGTCGGCCGTCGAGTGGCCCATCTCGAACACGTCGCTGTCGTCGTCGATTCCCGTCCCGTCGTCGGCGACGTATATTCCGTCGTCGCGGGGACCGACGGTCACTGCCACGGGACCGTCGTTGTGCTCGACGCTGTCCTGCTGAGCTTGCGAGGCAGGGCCTGTCGAACCGTGTTCGACACTGTTGCGAAAGAGGTTCGCGAAGAGGTCACGGGCCCGTGTGGGGTCGGCCTCTATCTCGCCCGCCGCTGTCACCGAGAGCGTCGCGCCGTCTGTCGCGACGTCGGCCCAGGCCTCCTCGGCCAGCGATTCGATTTCGACCCACTCGGGCTCGTGGACGGCCCGCCCCTCGCGAGCCAGCGTCAGGACGTCCTCGATGATGTCGCTCATCCGGTCGAGCGACCGGTCTATCTTGGCCACCATCTCGTTGTCGTCCTCGACGTCGAGCAGTTCCAGGGCGCTGTCGGCGACGTTCAGCGGGTTCCTGAGGTCGTGGCTGACGACGCTGGCGAACTCCTCTAGCCGCTCGTTCTGGCGCTCCAGTTCCCGTTCGCGTTCGACTCGTTCGGAGATGTCCCGGGAGACGAGCTGGGCCGTGGCCCGCTCGCGGTGGCTCTCGACGGGGACGAACTGGTTCTGATAGTGGCGCCCGTCGAGCGAATCCGTCGTCTCGACCGTCTCGCCCTCGTCGATGGCCTCGCGGACCGCCGCGACCCGTCGGCGAGCGATATCGGTGTCCATCACGTCGGTCAGGCGCTCGCCCGCAAGCGCCTCGGGTGTCGTCCCGAGCTGGTCGGCCAGCGAGGGGTTGGCCGACAGCAGGACCCCCTTCGCGGTTATGTGGGCGATACCGTCCGGCGAGTTCGCGACCAGTGACTCGAACTTCTTCCTGGTCCGGTCCTGACCGACCACGCTCTCGATGCGGTTGGCCAGCCGGCCGTACTGCTTGTCCTCGACGACTTCGAGTTTCAGCAGGTAGTCGGCCACACCGGCCTGTATCGCCTTGCTCGCCGTCTCCTCGTCACCTCGGCCCGTGAGGAGAATGAAGGGGAGCGAGGGGTCCTCGTTCCGGACCCTCGACAGCAGCTCCAGCCCGTCCATCTCGGGCATCTCGTAGTCGCTGACCACGCAGTCGAACTCCTCTTCGGCCAGCCGCTCGGCGGCGGTGGTGCCGCTGTGGACCGAGACCGCGTCGATGTCGTGTTCCTGGGTCAACGTCTCCGCCGTCATGTCTGCGAAGAACTCGCTGTCATCGACTACCAGGGTTCTGATAGTTCCCTCGGCCATGTAATCTACTCGTATACCATACCTGAACACGTTTTTGCACTTGTACTTACGGAAAACTGTCGTTGTACAGTCATTCTCTCCTGAGTCGTCCCTCCCAGCGTGGCCCGGCACGACCCGTCAGCCACCAGCCGATGGCGCCGGCGAGCCCGGCCAGTCCCACCGCGCCGCCGACAGCGGCCAGGGGCGCCGCCGAGACCACGAGCGCGGCGACCAGCAGCGGAACCGCCAGCGCGGCCAGCGCGGCCCCGAAGACGGCAAACAGCGCGGTATCGAACAGCAACTCGTTGGGCGACAGTCCCGTAAGATACGCCGCCACGCCGAAGACGTAGACGGCCACCCCGGGGACCACGAGCGCACCGACCGCCAGCGCTCCGGCCGGATACCACAGCGTAGCCACCGCCAGGTAGGCCGCCGCTGCCGACAGCGAGAGGACCAGATACGCTCGCAACGTCCCGGCGAACACGTCGGCGTAGGCCACCGGATAGCGGAGATACGCCCGGGGCGAATCGAACTGCGTGACCCAGCTGTAGGTCGTAAAGGCACCCAGTCCCAGCAGGGTGCCGAACGCGACGCCGGGCTGTGGAGTGATACCGGTCGCGGCGGTAATCCGGTCAAGCAACAGCGCCGTGACGGCAAAGAGCACGCCCATCGAGAAGACGACCTTGCCGACCGAGCCCGACGAGCGCGCGACCGACAGGAGCGACTGCCGGGCCAGCGGGTCCGAGACGCCCGTAAAGAGCCGTTCGGTCGCCCGGTGGCGGGCAGAACCAGCGTCGTCGACCGGCTGGAAGAGCGTGACACCGACCGCCGCGAGCGCGAGCGTCGGCGCGACGCCGCGAACGGCCGCGGCGACCGAGGGGTCGGCGTACAGCGCGTAGGGCGTGTAGGCGACGGGGTCGACGCCCAGCGCGAGGACGGAAAGCGTCCCGGCGGCGAGCCCGCCCACGAACGCGGCCCTGCTCCGGGTCGCCACGGCGACGAGTGCGAGCGACAGCGACGCGCCGAAGGCGAAGGCCGCGACGACGGCGAGCCACAGCAGGGCGACGCTCGCCGGCGTCGCGCCCGAACTGACCGCCACGACGCCGTAGCCGGCGACGGCGGGAGTCAGCACGAATCCGGTGTAGTAACAGACGTCCTTCAGGAGGAAGGTAGCGAGCAGCCGCCGCCAGGACAGCGGGAGGGTCCGTGCCGAGAAGACCAGCAGCGTCATCTCCCCCAGCACGTCCCGCAGCGCGTCCCGGCCGACCAGACCGATGGTCCCGACCTGCAGCCCGAAGAAGGCCACGAGCGCGACCAGGCCGCCGGCGACGGTCTCCATGGGGGTTCCCGTCATCGGCAACAGCCACGCGCCGACCGCCGTTAGTGCGGCCACGAGCAGGGGAAACGCCGCGAAACGCGCCCCGCCGAAGAGGTGGCTGTGGAGGCGCCACTCCTCGCGGACCATCCACCGGAACAGCGTCCCGGTCACGCCCGGACCTCCGTCCACGTCATGGCCGCACCGCCACTCCATCTCCGTGGCGCTCCCCGCCCACTTCGGCGATGAAGTACTCCAGCAACTCCTCCTCGCTCATCTCGCGGGGGTCACACTCGGCGACCAGTTCGCCGTCCTCGACGATGCCGACGTGCGTACAGAGCTCGGCGGCCACGTCGACGTAATGTGTCGAGAGAAAGAGCGTGTTCCCCCGCTCGCAGTAGTCCGCCAGCACTGCCTTGACCTGCTCTTGCATGATTGGGTCCAGGTTCACGAGCGGCTCGTCGATGAACACGAGCTCCGGGTCGTGCAGGAACGCGGCGGCGAGCATCACCCGCTGGCGCTCCCCCTCCGACAGTCCCGTCGACAGGGCGTCCAGCACGCCCGCAAACTCCAGGCGCTCGGCCCACGTCTCGATGCGGTCGTCGATAGTTCGCGGGCGTTGCCCGCTCTCTTCTTCCGAGGCGCTCGGCGCCTCGCCAAGCTCTCGCACCTCGCCGACGAAGGTGAGATACTCGCGGGGGGTCAGAAAGCTCGGCGGGTCCTCCCGCTCGGGCAGGATGCCGATGGCCCGCTTGACTGCCATCGGCTCCGTGACCGGGTCGTGGCCGACGACGGTGGCCGTGCCGCTTGAGGGCTCGCGCTGCCCGGTCAACAGCTCGATGGTCGTCGTCTTCCCGGAGCCGTTGGGACCCAGTAGCCCGAAGAGGGCGCCCTCGTCGACGGAGAGCGTGAGTCCGGACAGCGCCGTCACCTCGCCGAAGCGCCGGGTCAGCTCCGTCGTCTCGATAGCTGCCATATCCCGACCTACCGGCCAGTCTCCCCTTTAGCTGTTCGGCCCAGTTGCCGCGTTTGATACTGGTGTGTCGTCTCCGGAGGTCCGGCCAGCCGTCCGCAGCACCCACGCCGCGAAGACGCCCGCGCCAAGAAGCTCCGGGACAGCGAGTCCGGGGCGGAGGACCGCCCCCGTGGCGGTCCACCACCACCAGCCGGCGACGTGGACGGCGACGAGCGAGCACGTCACCGCGGCGCGCCGTCGCTGTCCGGATAGCGCGTCACCGATACCGTCGAGCCCCATCGCGACCATCGAGCCGAGATACAGCGCCAGTGCGGCCGGGACGTGGAGGGGCTGCCCGGCGGGAAAGAGGCCGACCCCGACCATTCCCAGCAGTGCGACGGTGAATGGGACGACGGCCGCCTGTCCGAGTCGGGTCCGGCTCTGTCGCCAGAGGACGACGGCGAAGGGGAGCCCGACCACACCCGCGAGGACCAGCCCGCCGTCGAACAGCAGCGTCGTCACCGGCGTCGCGACCGGGTTGCCCGGCTGCCCGAGGTCAGAGAGGGCGTTCCCGGTGACTGCGAAGGCGGGCGACGCGAGGGCGCCGCCTGCGATGCCGAGTGCTGCGACGAGCACCGCGGCCACGCCGGCGAGACGCCCTGCTCGCGTCAGTTCGTCCATGGACGCCGCCAACGGCGGGCTCCCTGTTGTAGGTTCTGGCGTCAATCCAGCCAGAGCGGTTTGAACGGCGAGACATCGAGTTCGTTGCCGGGGCTGTAGTGGACCAGCGGGTCCCCGACCGGCTCGGGCAGGGACAGTACCGACAGCAGGTCGCCATCGACGCTCGCTTCGACCGGTCCCAGCTCCCAGGGGTCGTGGCCGACGTTCCCCACGAACTTCGTCCCCAGCGGCCCGTCGCCGAAGACGCGGAACCGCTCGACGAAGAAGGCAGGGAGTGAATCCGGCGGGGCCGTTGTCGCGGGCTCCTCGCCCGGCGTGTACCGAACCGTGAGCGCACGCCGACCGTCGACGTCGAGCGTCCGCTCGGTCCGGTGGTCGCCGTCGGCGTCACGGCAGGCCACCTCCCCGTCGCGGTAGTTCAGCCGGAGGAGTGGGCCGGCGGCGCTGGCTATCGGGTCCGTCGTGAAGGCCGCGAAGAAGTACAGCCCGCGCTGGCCGTCGGGACCCGTGACGTACGTCCGGACCGTGACCGACTGGGCCGGATTCCCGAGGCCGACGCCGAACGCCGAGACGCCGGCGACGGTGTGATGGATGGCGGTAATCCAGGCGTCGTCGGCCGCTCGCTCGACGGTGAGCCAGTCGGGGAGCGTCCGCGCCAGCGCCCCGGGGTCGACCGGCCAGTGACAGAAACAGACGTCCGCGACGCGGACGGTGAGCGGCTTCCGTGACATGTCCGGTGTCAGGACTCGCAGCTCTTCAGTGTAGTGTCTCGTGGTATGTTCACAGCCGCCGCAACCGCCCGGCCGTCACGTCGATACCGGGGCTGTAGTAGACCACCGGGTCGCCCGGCGGGTGGTCGAACCCGTTGGCGGCGAAGAGGTCGTTGTCGCGAACCTCGGCTGTCCCCTCTTGCAGCGGCCACGGGTCGTGGTCGATGTCTGCGTAATAGATGGTCCCCGCGTCGTCGGCGACGTAGAACCGATACCGGGAGACCAGAAACGCTTCCAGCGACCGCGGCGTCGGCTCGCGGGTATCGGCCCCGTCGGCCGCGCCGTAGGTGGCGTCGAAGTCGGCCGACGGCGCGCGGTCGTCGGTGCGGCGGCTCCGGAAGCGAACGCGGTCGCCGGTCCGGCCCACCTGCATCGACGCCCGGTAGTAGGGCAGTTCGAACAGTCGCCGGGCCAGCGCGACGCTCAGCCGGTCGTCGGCGTCCAGATTGTAGAAGTAGACGCCCGGGGTCTCCCCGTCGGTGACGTAGGTCCGGAGGTTCAACTCGCCGAAGGAACGACCGATGGGGCTCCCGCGGGGCCGGATGTCGGTCATCTCGAAGGGGACGACGCCGAGCCAGGCCTGGCCGTCCTTGATATCGACGGTCAGTCCGTCGGGCAGCGTCGCCGCGACGACGCTCGGCTCGACCGGCCAGTGCAGGAAGCCCACGTCCCGCCAGGTCATCCTCAGGAGGTCCATACCGGCGATTGGGTCCCGAGCGGTATCGAACTGATGTGAGGGGTGCCACCACACGCCAGTAAACATATGGCTTCGAGGGTCCCATCGTCGCGTATGGAGTTCGACGTCATTCAGGGCGACATCGCGGCCCAGTCGGCCGACGCGCTGGTCAATGCGGCGAACACCAGCCTCCGGATGGGGTCCGGCGTCGCCGGGGCGCTCAAGCGGGCGGCGGGGTCAGGCATCGACGACGAGGCCGTCGCCAAGGGACCGGTCGCGCTCGGCGGCGTCGCGACGACGGACGCCTACCAGCTAGACGCCGACTACGTCATCCACGCCGCGGCGATGCCCGCCGGCGGGCAGGCGACGGCCGAAAGCATCCGTGACGCGACCGGGAACGCGCTGGCCGAGGCCGACGCGCTGGACTGTGCGTCTCTCGTCATGCCGGCGCTGGGCTGTGGCATCGCCGGGTTCGACTTCGAGGAGGGTGTCCGCATCATCTGCGAGGAGATAACGGCGTTCGAGCCCGAGTCGCTCTCGGAGGTCCACCTCATCGCCTACGACGACGACGAGTTCGTGCGGCTGCGACAGGTGGCCGAGGAGGTGCAGTCGTGAGTGACGGCGACGATAGCGGGGCGGACGAGGACGCCCCGACCGAGCCGGTCATCTGCCCGGTCTGTGGGACCGACTTCGAGACGGTGTCGGTCCACGACGAGGGGCTGATGGTGAACATGCGGGACAACGACCGCTACCAGCGGGTCTGTCTGGAACCGGTCAGCGACGATGGACGGGCACTCATCCGCTTTTTCCACCACACACACGAACAGGCCGGGACCGACCAGCCCGGAACTGCGGGGGGACGGATTCCGTGACCACCGAGGCGGCCGGCGGCGAATCCCTGCCACCCTCGCGCTGGTGGCTCCCCATCGGTGGCATCGTCGTGTTGCTACTCATCCAGGGGGTCGCGACAGTCCTGCTGCCGCCCGACCCGGTTACGACGCTGCCACTCCTGCCGGTCGCCGTCTTCGGGTTCGTCCTCACTATCTGCTCGCCGGTCTGTGTCTATCTGGACCGGCGCTACGTGATGGCCGTCTCGGACTGGCAGCCCTCTGGCTGGTACTACTGGATGGTGCTGCCGCCGCTGGCGGTCGTGCTGGCTCCGCTCTATCTCCTCCGGCGCCACCAGCACGTGGGCGTGCCGTAACTACGATTCGTTGAGGAATCGCCTGATAGCGACGGCCGCCTCTTCGAAGGCCTCGACGTCCATGTCGTCGGTTGTCAGGAGGACACCGTCGTCGTCGGCCATCACCCGGACGACGAACCCCTCGCCGTGGACCCGGACGGTGAAGTCGTACGCCCCGATGCTCTCCGCTACGTTCGGGGCCGAGAGCGCGGTCCGGACCGGCGCTTCCGCGAACCCGACGCGCTCGAACTCGACGAGTCGGGCCTTGGCCTCGACCGCCCGCTCTCGCGACTCGTAGAGGTCCTGTCGGACGTAGAGTACGTCCATCGCTCCGGGGGTGAAGTAGATCACACTCCGGAGCGTGTCTCCGAGACTCGTCCGGGCGGCGCTGACGACGCTGTCGGCGAACTTCGTGTCGATATCTGTCTCGAAGGGAACCTCGTACATACCATCTAGAGGGGCCCTGAGGTATTAACCTCTATTGACACAAACACGTCACAATCCGGCGACGGTTTCAGCGGGGAGTCACGGTCCAGAAATACACGGCAGGTGCTCACGGTCGATACAGGACACACCCCGACCGGACCGCTTTCCGTGGTGGAGTAGTCGGTCGGTGTCCCCGGGTAAGGGGCTAATTACACTACCCGTGCGGGGAGACGGCTACGGCAGCCGAGTTGGCACGGATGGACCCGTCTGCCTGGTACACCGAGCCGGTCGAGGCAGTGTTCGACGCCCTCGAGAGCGACCCCGCCGGGCTCAGCGACGCGGAGGCCCGGCGCCGGCTCGCCGAGCAGGGACCGAACCGGCTCCCGAGGGCGGCGCCGGTCACCGTCTGGCAGATTCTGCTCCGCCAGTTCAGCGACCCGCTCATCTACATCCTCATCGTCGCCGCCGTCGTCTCGCTGGGCGTCGGCGAGGAGACCGACGCCGCCTTCATCGGGGCAGTGCTCGTCGTCAACGCTGTCGTCGGTGGCATCCAGGAGTGGCAAGCCGAGCAGAGCAGCCGCGCGCTACAGGAACTCATCGAGACAACGGCGACGGTGCGACGCGGCAGCGAACTCCGTGAGATAGACAGCGAGGACGTCGTCCCCGGCGACGTGCTGGTGCTGGAATCGGGCGCCAGGGTGCCGGCGGACGTTCGTCTCACGGACTCTCAGGAGCTCACCGTCGACGAGTCAGCCCTCACGGGGGAATCGGAACCGGTGGTGAAAGACGAGACGTGGACGGAGCGCGAGGCGGTCCCCCTCGGCGACAGGCGAAATATGGCCTACGCCGGAACGACTGTCAGTCGCGGCCGGGGTCGGGGTCTCGTGGTGGAAACCGGCTCAGACACTGTCGTCGGCCGCCTCGCCGAGGACCTGACGGTCGTCGAGGGGGGCCAGCCGCCGCTGGTGACCCGGATGGAGCGGTTCACTCGCACGATAAGCGTCGCCGTCCTCCTCGCGGCAGCTGCCACGGCCCTGCTCGGCGTGCTCGTCCACCAGTACGACCCAGTGGAGATGTTTCTGTTCGCGGTCGCGCTGTCGGTCTCGGCGATTCCGGAGGGGTTGCCGGTCGGCATGACGGTCGCGCTCGGGGTCGCGAGTCGCCGCCTCGCAGGGGTCGGCGTCATCGTCCGCCGCCTCGTCGCCGTCGAGGGGCTGGGGAGCTGTACGATGATAGCCTCCGACAAGACGGGGACGCTCACGGCCAACGAGCTGACGGTTCGCGAGGTCCGGCTCCCCGACGGGAGTGTCTACGAGGTGACGGGCCAGGGGTACGACCCGTCGGGGGCGGTCCGCCGGGACGGCCAGGCGCCGGAGCCGCCGGCGGCCGACGAACTGGACCGGCTCGCTCGGGCCGCGGTCCTCTGTAACGAGGGGACGCTCTCGCGCCGGGACGACGAGTGGACCTGGCGCGGTGACCCGACCGACGTGGCGCTGCTGACGCTCGGGCGAAAACTCGACTGGACGCGGGAGGACGCGCTGGACGAGCACCCCCAGATAGCCCAGATACCCTTCGAGTCCGAGCAGCGCTTCGCCGCGTCCTTCCATCGCGGGGCCGACGGGACGAGGGTGTTCGTCAAGGGCGCCCCCGAGCGCGTCCTGGCGCTGTGTGACGGGGTGAACACGGCGGCCCTTTCCGACGCCGCGACCGAGATGGCCCGCGACGGCTACCGCGTCCTCGCGGTCGCCGGGGGGGACGTCGAGGACGGACTCGACCCGTCCGACCCGCCACCGGAGCCGTCGGGGCTGACGTTTCTGGGCTTGCTCGGCCTCGTCGACCCGCTCCGGTCGGGCGTCCGAGAGGCGATAGCGACGGCCGGCGAGGCGGGCATCACGGTCACGATGATAACCGGGGACCATCCGGAGACCGCGCTCGCTATCGCCCGCGACCTGGGACTGGCGTCGACGCCGGCGGACGTGACGACCGGCGCCGAACTCGCGGGGCTGTCCGAGTCGGCGCTCGCCGCCCGTATCGAGGACACGCGGGTGTTCGCCCGTGTCTCCCCCGAGCAGAAGCTCGATATCGTCAACGCCGCCCGCAGCGCCGGCCACTACGTCGCCGTGACCGGTGACGGCGTCAACGACGCGCCGGCGCTCCGGCAGGCGAACATCGGTATCGCGATGGGCGAGATGGGAACCGACGTCGCCCGCGACGCGGCCGACCTGGTCCTCAGCGACGACAACTTCGCGACCATCGTCGCCGGTATCGAACAGGGACGGGTCGCATACGACAACATCCGGAAGATTATCTACCTGCTCGTCTCGACTGGGGCGGCGGAGGTGGTGCTGGTCCTGCTGGCGCTGGCCGCGGGGTTACCGCTCCCACTCACGCCGGTCCAGATTCTCTGGTTGAATCTCGTCACGAACGGCATCCAGGACGTCGCGCTCGCGTTCGAGCCGAAGGAACGCGACGTGCTGGCCCGGTCGCCCCGGTCACCCACCGAACGCATCTTCGACCGGCTCATGACCGAGCGGACGGCCGTCGCGGCGGCGGTCATGGGGGTGCTCGGTTTCGTTGTGTTCGTGTGGCTGCTCGACAGCGGGCTCTCCGAGACGGCCGTCCGGAACCAGGTCCTCCTGCTGATGGTGCTGTTCGAAATCGTCAACATCGGCAACGCCCGCTCGGAGACCGTCTCGCTGACCCGACTGGCACCGTGGGACAGCCCGATACTGCTCGCCGGCACTGCCCTTGCCTTCCTCGTTCACCTGCTGGCGATGTACGTCCCGCCAGCGCAGGCGGTCCTGGAAACGGCCCCGGTCCAGCCTGGCCGGTGGCTCCTGCTGTCGGGCGTCGCCCTCGGTGTCGCGCTCGCTATCGAACTCCACAAGCTGGTCTGGAACCGGGGTCGGTCCCCCTCAGGCGAGGACCCCGAGACGTAGCCGCCGGGGACCGGCAGCAGGACCGCTCTGTCAGTCCACGAACCGCTGCTCGAACCGCGTGATGGCCTCGTCGGTCCCGGCGACGATGACCTCGTCACCGGCCTCGAAGGTGAACGTCGCCGGGTCGAAGTCGGTTATCGTCTCGCCGCCTCGGAGTATCCCGACCACGGTACAGCCCGTCTCCGTCCGGACCGCCTCGTCGACGATTGTCGTTCCGACCAGCCCGTCCGCGGGGAGCCTGACGACGCTGAACTGCCGGTCGTACGCCAGCATCGTCTCGTCCTCGAACACCGTCGAGGCCAGCATCCGTCCGCTCACGGTCGCCAGGGACTGGACGTAGTCCGCACCGGCGCGGTAGAGCTTCTTTACGTCGGCGTGGTCGTTGGCACGCACGACGATGTGGAGGTCCGGGTTCAGCTCGCGGGCGATGAGCGTCGTGAAAATCGCCGTCGTGTCGTCGCCGACTGTCAGCAACAGTGCGGTGGCGTCTGCGATGCCCGCCGCCTCCAGTACATCCGGGTCGCTCGCGTCGCCGCTGATATCGACGTGCTCGTCGTCGTCGAGGTCGAGGACCGTCAGCTGTGAGCCGGTTCCCTCGAGCAGGCCGTAGGCCGCCTGCCCGGAGTCCCCGTACCCCGCCAGCAGGACTCGCTGTGGGCCGAACTCACGGACTCTGGACGTGGTCGCCTCTTGCAGGCTGGTAACCTGCGTCGGCTCCCCGGCGACCAGGAGCCGCGTCCCGCCGGTCAGAACGTCGTCGGCCTCGACCGGCGTCTCGAAATCGCCGTCGAACCAGGCGCCGATCACGTTCACGCCGAACTGCTCGCGCAACCGAGCCTCGCCGAAGGTCTCCCCCGCGAAGTCGCTGTCTGGCGCGATAGTCAGCTCGGCCAGCTGGAGGTCCTCGTCTATCGGCACGCCCTCCCTGATGTCTGCCGTGACGGTGGTGGGAACCTGCCGCGAGAGGCTCTCACCGAGCAGCTGTCGGGGGGAGAGGACTTCGTCCGCGCCGGCGGCGCGGTGGTACCGGGCGAGCGACGCGTCCTCGACGAGCGTCACCACCCGGACGTCGGGGCAGACGTCCCGCGCGGAGAGCGCAATACTGGCGTTGGTGTCGTCGGCCCCGTCGGCGACGACGGCGACGGCGTCGTCGATGGACGCGTTTCGCAGCGTCGCGGTGGCCTCGGGGTCGCCAAGCAGGACCTGATACCCCGCCGTCTGGAGGTCCGTCGCGTCGTCCTCGTCGTCGACGACGAGAACGTACTCGCGGCCGCGAGCGTCGAGCTCCGAGATGAACGCGTCGGTCCTGGCGGTGTGGCCACAGACGACGACGTGGCCGCTGAGTCCCGACCGTCGTTGCGGCGCCGACGGGGCGAGCGACCGTCGGAGCCACGGCACGACGAAGACGTCTACGGCAGCCAGGATGAGCCCGATTCCGGTGAGCTGCATCAGTATCACCAGCAGGTTCATCCAGAGCGTGTCCCACCCCGCGTCCTCGCCGTAGCCGGTCGTCGTGAACGTCTGGAAGACGACCTCGAGCGAACGGTAGAGCGGCTGGGGTCGGTTTTCGAGGGTCGCCATCCCGTAGTTGTAGACGAGGGTAAACACCACCGTCGTGACGGCGACCGCGAGGAGATAGTAGGCGGTTCGACGCGAGCGGTCGTTCATGCTGGGACGTACTGCTGAGCGAGGGATAATCGCTCTGACGACTTCCGGAACCCCGACGGGAAACGACCGTCAGAACGCGCTGGCGTCGACGCTGCCGACGTACTTCCGGGCGACGGCGTAGGCCAGGATGGCCACGGCGAGGGTCCCGAAGACCGTCGCGTAGGTCGACAGCGTCGGGCTGTCGACGGCGAGTTTCGCCACCGTCGTCGCCGGGTGTTCGGGCAACACTACGGCGGCCCCGAACACCACGAGCGTCAGCACGGAGTACAGCAGCTGTGCGGGCCGTCGTTTCCCGGTCGCCACGCCCAGCACGACGCCGATGGTGACGACCACCGCAGCGACGGCCGCGACGAACAGGAGGATGACGGCCACGTTCGCCACGCGGATGCCGTTGACCGAGAGCAGCAGAATCCACAGCAGCGACTGGGCGGGCGCCAGCAGCGCCATCCCCAGGGCCTTCCCGTCGACGATGTCCAGCAGGGAGACGGGCGCGACGCGCAACAGTTCCAGGGTTCCGCGTTCCATCTCCTCGGTGATGGTGTCGACGGCCACTGACCCGCTGATGAACGCGGGGAGGAAGAGCAGTAGCGGAATCAGGACGGTGTAGGTAAAGCCGAAGTACGGGCTGGCGCTGACCTGGGGCGGCAGCGGCACCGGCTTCTCCTCCAGGGAGCCGGCTCGGTCGAACCGCTCCTGACGCTCCAGGGTCTCGAGCACCCGCCGGACGTTGACGACGATGAGCGTCGAGCGAATCGACCCCTCGGGGATGCGGGCCGTAACGGATATCTTCTTCCCGGGCCCGTCGCCCGACTCGACGTAACTGGCGTTCAGCAGGGCGTCGACGCGGCGCTCCTCGAAGGCCCGCTGTGCCTCCCTGCTGTCGTTGTACGCCTCTGTCTCCACGCTGTCGTGTTCGACAGCGGCTTGCTCCAGTTCGTCCTGGGCGTCGCCGGTGACCGCCATCTCGACCTCGCCGGTCGAGACGGAGCCGGGGTCGTACAGCGAGGTGAGCCCCACCACGAGGAACGACGAGAAGCCGGCCACGAACAGCTGGATGAGCAGGGCCAGCACGATGGTCTTCTCGCGGGAGAGCGAGCGCACGTCCCGGCGGGCGACCACGATTCGCGGGTCCCGATACCAGGGGCGGTCGTCAGGCAAGGCTACTCACCACCGTGAGGTTGTAGGCGAAGTGAACGACGACGGCCACCCCGACGCCGGCGACGTAGGTCCACCGGCCCCGCTGGGCACCCACCGAGGAGATGGCGGCGGTCACCGCGTGCAAAGCGAGCGGCGCAAAGAGGAAGAGTAGCGCGACGGCCCAGAGCGGGACGCCGGCGGGCGGCGTCGCCCCCTGGACGGCGGCGTCGCCGATAGGCAGGCTCTCCAGGTCCGACAGGCGAACGATGAGCAGCCCCTTCTCGGCGATGAAAAAGCCCAGCCCCGAGAGCGCGCCCAGCCCGATTGCCGACCGGAGTGTCCGCTCGTAGCGAGCGTTGGCGTAGCCGGCATAGAGGTGGAGGCTCTTGCCCAGCTCCTCGACGACGGCGACCACGCCCAGGACGAGCACGATGCCAAGCGATTGGTTCGTCCCGAAGACGTTCAGCGACACCGAATCGAGGACGAACAGGAACGCGATGGCGCCCAGTTCGGCGACGATGACGAAGGGGATGAGGATAGCGCTCATCTTCAGCGCGCTCTTGCGCGATTTGATCTGTCCCGCCAGCGCGTCCAGCACCTTCAGCGGAATCGAGCGCTGGGTGAACATGTCCTCCTCGCGGTACAGTCCCGCGCCGAGGCCAAACAGGACGAGCGCGGTAAACAGCGGCGGGAGCGTCGAGAAGGCGAACTCACCCAGCGTTATCGACTGACCGGTGAGGTCCATCACGACCAGGGTCAGCGGGGAGATGAGCGCGATGGGCGTCACGTCCGTGAAGATGGCCGGGACGAACGCATAGGAGGTCAGCGTCACCGTAATGGTGACCGTCACGAAGGTCAGCTCCTTGAACGACCGCGCGAACATCGCGCCACAGAACGTCGCCGCCAGGAAGAGCAAGGCGATAGGCAGGACTGCGGCCACCGCGACGAGGCTCCCGCTGGGTGCGACACCCGAGAACCGCAACAGGGCTGTGATTGCCGTCGCGACCCCCATCGCGCCGAGGAAGTACGGGAGTGTCTTCCCGCCGATGATGTCCCCCCGCGAGGCCGGCGTCACGAGCAGCAGTTCGCCCCGCCGGTTCAGCCGCTCGGAGAGCATCGAGGAGCCGTAGGCCTGGATGACGAAGTTCATCGGGACGATGTAGAGGAAGGCGAGCACGAGCGACTCGAACGGGAAGGGAGGCGAGATGTCGCTGGGGGTCCCGCTGTCGACGTCGCCGGTGAGCCGGGCGCCGATGCCACCCAGGTTCGCTCCGCCACCACCGCCCGCTGTCTCGTCGTCGCCGCTGCCGTCGCCGCCGTCGCCGCCACCGCCAGTGGCGACGGAGCCGTCGTCGGTCGCCGTCCCGTCTGACCCGCCCGTAGTCCCTCCGTCGGTCGCGTTACCCCCGGAGGACGGGCTTTCGTTGCCGCTTCCGTCCCCGGCGGTTCCGTCACCGCTCCCGTCGGTCCGGGTGTCGAGCGCACTGCTCCCGCCCTGTTCCTGATAGACCAGCCTCACCGAGACCGGGAACGCCGCGGTCTGATTGCTCTCTCGGGCCATCGTCCGGTCGTTGTACGACTCCGTACTGGTCCGGAGCGCCTCCAGTGCCGCCGACTGCTTTTCGGTCTGGGGGCGGCTGAGCCGGTTCGGACCGTAGAACGTGAGGTCCTGCTCACCGCGTTCGAACGCCCCGCGGTCGGGCGCCTGTGCTCTGAAGCTCGGGTCCTCCTCGACGACGTCGTAGTACGGGTTCGACTCCTCGACGCCGACGCGGTAGATGTCCGCGTTCAGTCCGGGACCGCTCCCGCTCGCCGCGACAGCCGCGACCGATCCCATCGCGAGGACGGCCAGTACCATCACGACGACGGTCTTCCTGTCGACACCGCCGGCGTTTTTCGTCACCTCCCACTTCGCGACCCGCAGCAGCTTCGCGGGTCGCATCTACTCGCCGTCCTCCCCGACGTACCGGGTTCCCCGGGTTCCGGCCTCGGCCACGTTGAGGAACACCTCTTCCAGGCTGGACTCCTCGGTGCGGATGTCGACTACCTGCCCGCCGGCGTCTTCCGCGGCGGTCCGGGTTTCCTCGACGGCGTCCATGCTCTCGACTTCCGTCCGGAAGTTGCCGTTCTCCCGGACCGCGTCGGGCACCTCCACGGTGGTGTAGACGTGATAGCGCGTCTCGCCGTACTCCGCCTGGAGTTCGTCGAGGTCGCCGCTGGCGACGATTTGCCCCTCGTTCATGATTGCGACCCGGTCGCAGATAGACTCGACGTGAAAGAGGTTGTGTGCCGAGAACACGATGGTCTTGCCCTCCTCTGCGAGCTGTTCGGTGAACTCGATGACGTAGTTCGTCGTCAGCGGGTCCAGCCCAGAGGCGGGCTCGTCGTAGATGAGCACGTCCGGGTCGTTGATGAGCGAGCGGGCGATGGCCACCTTGCGTTTCATCCCCTTGGACATATCCCCAAGCTTGCGGTCCTTGTGTTCGAGCTGGAGCTCGTCCAGCGTCTCGTGCATCCGTTCTTCGGCCACGTCGCCGGGCACGTCGTAGAGGTCCGCGAAGAACTGGAGATAGGAGATGGGCGTCATCTCCTCGTACAGTGGCGACTCCTCCGGGAGAAAGCCCAGCTGCTGGCGCATCTCCGTCGTCTCGGTGTTCAGGCCGGCTATCTCGGCGGTCCCGCCCGTCGGCTCGAGCAGGCCAGCGAGCATCTTCAGGGTGGTCGTCTTCCCGGCCCCGTTGGGACCGATGACCCCGAACACCTCACCCCGGTCCACCGAGAACGTGCTCCCCTCGACGGCGACGAAATCGCCGTACTCCTTCCGAAGGTCACGGGCGTCTATCATCTGGCAAGCGGTTATGCCCGGACTAACCTATACTTTGGTACCGTTCTATCCCTTCTGATAATGCCACTCGCAGTTGGCGAGACCGATTACGCCGTCGAACGGACGCCCGATGGTCGCCGACTCCTCGTCCGCCGAGCCGTTGACGCGCCCGTCGACACTGTCTGGGACGTGCTGACCGACACGGAGCGCTGGCCGGACTGGGGCCCCTCTATCACCGCCGTCGAGTCGCCGGACCGCTACGTCACGGCCGGGAGCCCCGGTCGGGTCTGCGTGCTCGGCGCCGTCTGGCTCCCCTTCGAGATAACGTCGTGTCAGAACTACCGGTGGACGTGGACGGTCGCCCGCGTGCCCGCGACCGGGCACTTCGTCGAGACCCACCCTGCCGGGAGCGTCGTCGGGTTCGAGCTCCCACTCGCCGCCGTTGGTTACGTCCCCGTCTGCCAGCGGGCCTGCGCCCGCATCGGCGCGCTCGCTGGCGAGTGAGTCGAAAAACCGACGAGACTGCTGAGAACTACTGTTTCGCGACGCGCGCGTCAGATACCTGGTGAATGTCGTCGTCGATACCGCTGCCGTCACAGTCCTCGTTCGGACAGCGATAGTGCCACCCGTCTTCCGTCGCGGCCCGCTCGGTGAACCGTCCGCCGCACTCGTCGCAGTACAGCTGCCCGGCCGAGCACGTGTCGAGGTGGAGTTCGAGTTCGAGTTCGGTCCCGAATGTCCGCTTGCAGTTCCGGCAGGTGTGGGGCATATCCGAATGTTCATATTCCGCCCTTATAGCTACACCGGAACGTTCACAACGCAGGAACTGACCGTCAGAAACGCCCTGTTCTGGGCGATTTTCCGACAATACCGGCAGGTTCGGCCCGCCGCTATCGGCCCCGTGTCACACGGTTCGGTGATCCTACTCCTGGCGTGGCGTGGTCAGCGTCGGGCGGGGGCCTCGCCGAGACCGGCACGAGCGGTCGTACCTAGCGTGTATGGACCTCGAACCTGGCGCCGCCAGCCTCGCTCTCGCCGGCGACGATGTCCCATCCGTGCGAGGTCGCGATGCTCTCCGCGACGAACAGGCCGTACCCCTCCCCCTCGCGGGCCGTCCCGTACCCCTGTTCGAAGACGCGTTGCCGGTCCTCGCTGGGGATGCCAGGGCCGTCGTCGGCGACGTAGAACCCCGACTCGGTGTCGCCTACGGTGACGGTGGGGTCGTCGCCGTGGACGACGGCGTTCTCGAAGAGCCGTTCGAGGATGAGTCGGAGACAGTCGGGGTCCGCCCGCACCGTCGCCGTGGTCGCGACGCGGAGCTGCTCGGTCGGGCCGCCGCTCTCGCGCCAGACTCGCCGGGCCATCTCGGCGAGGTCGACGGGTTCGGTGCCCTCGATAGGGCCGGCCACGCTCGCGACGGTCGACAGCTCCCCAAGCAGTGATTCGACCCGCTCGACGGAGCGTTCGATAGCGTCGGTGTGCGTGTCCCCGCCGTCCAGCAGTTCGAGCCGCCCGGTGACGACGTTCAACGGGTTCTTCGCGTCGTGGGCGAGCGCCCCGACGATGGTCTTCCAGCGCTCGGCCTGGACGATGCCGTCCAGCGCCGGCGTCCTGACGTGGGCCTCGATACGAGCGGCCAGTTCCCCGGCCCGGTCCTCGGACCACCCCGTGAGATATTCGGTGACACCGGCCGAGAGGGCGGTCTGGACCCGGTCGGGGTCGACGGCCTCGCTGACCAGCACGACCGGGAGCGCCCAGTCGTCTCGACGGACACGTCGAAACGTTGCCACGCCGTCTGCCGCCGGCGGGTCGTCGACGACGACGAGCGCGTCCGCATCGGTCAGCTCGGCCTCTAGCCCGTCCGGGCCAGCGGTCACGACGGTGAGGTGACCCCGCTCGGCCAGCACCGTCGATAGCCCATCGATTCCCCCCGATTGTGCACCTGTGACCACGACCGTCCGTTCGGCTGCCCACTCGCTCATTCAGTTTTAGTTTGAAAACCTAGGTAAAGAAGGCGTCGGCCGCGTAGGGCTGGCCTCAGGGGCTTCTGAGCCCTGGCCGGATACCACTGGCCGACGCGCGGCGCCTGATTCCGTCTGCGGCTCTGCTTGTCGGCGCGCCGAGATGCGCCGCCGTTCGCCGCAGACCTATAGTAGGTCTTCTACGTGTTCAGCAACCTCGTTCGGCGTGTCGCCGACGGCGACACCGTTGTTCTCCAGCGCGTTGATTTTCGATTCGGCGGTGCCGGTCCCGGAGCCGGAGACGATGGCGCCGGCGTGGCCCATCCGCTTGCCCGGCGGGGCGGTCCGGCCGGCGATGAAGCCGACGACGGGCGTGTCCATGTGCTCGCCGATGTAGCGGGCGGCTTCTTCCTCGTCTTCGCCGCCGATTTCGCCACACATCGCGACGACGTGGGTGTCGGGGTCGGCCTCGAACAGCTCCAAGGCGTCGATGAAGTCCGTCCCGATGATGGGGTCGCCGCCGATGCCGATAGCGGTCGACTGGCCCAGCCCGCGCTCGGTCAGGTTGTCGACGACCTGGTACGTAAGCGTGCCAGAGCGTGACACAAGGCCCACGTTACCCGACGAGAAGATGTTCCCTGGCAGGATACCGAGCTTGGCGACACCCGGCGTGATGAGGCCGGGGCAGTTCGGCCCGACCAGATGCGTGTCGGTCTCCTGCAGTTTGCGGTAGACGCGAGCCATGTCCTGGGTCGGGATGCCCTCGGTGATGGCGACGACGAGGTCCAGCCCGGAGGCGTCGAGCGCCTCGAAGCAAGCGTCACCGGCGAAGGCCGGCGGGACGAAGACGACCGACGCGTTGGCGTCCTCCTCGCGGACGGCCTGGTGGACCGTGTCGTACACCGGGACGCCGGCGACTTCCTGGCCGCCCCGGCCCGGCACTGCGCCCGCGACGACGTTGGTCCCATATTCGAGCATCTGCTCGGTGTGGAACTTGCCCTCGCCGCCCGTGATACCCTGTACAACGACGCGTGTGTCTTCGTCGACTAGAACGGACATTATTCTTCCTCCTCCTCCGCGTAGCTGACCGCTCGCTGGACGGCGTCCTCCAGCGTATGTTCGACCGTGACGAGGTCCTCGTTCAGAATCTCCATACCTTCCTCGGCGTTGGTCCCGGCCAGTCGCACCGTGACGGGCTTGGGAATCTCGTCGAACTGCTCCAGGGCCTGGTTGATACCGTTTGCCACCTCGTCACCGCGGGTGATACCGCCGAAGATGTTGAAGACGACCGACTCCACGTTGTCGTCCGAGAACACCATATCCAGCGCGTTGGCGATGCGGTCGGCCTTCGCGCCGCCGCCGACGTCGAGGAAGTTCGCGGGCTCGCCCCCGTAGTAGTCCACGAGGTCGAGCGTCGTCATCACGAGGCCGGCGCCGTTGCCGATGATACCGACGTTGCCGTCGAGTCGGACGTAGTCGAAGCCGTACTCGTCGGCCTTCTGTTCGAGTTCGTCGCCGTCGGCGGCTTCCTCGCCCATCTCCTGCAGTTCGGGCTGGCGGAAGAGGGCGTCCCCGTCGATGTTCATGACGGCGTCGGCCGCGACGACGTCACCGTCACCGGTAATCATCAGCGGATTGACCTCGACGTCTGCCCCGTCGCGGTCGTCCCAGAGCTGGTACAGGGTCGTCAGGACGCGCGCGACGTCGTTTGCGACCTCGCGGTCGACGCCGGCGTCGTACACCGCTTTGCGCGCCTGGAACGGGTGCATCCCGAAGGCGGGGTCGACGTGTTCGCGAGCGATGGCCTCGGGCGTCTCCTCGGCGACCGACTCGATGTCGACGCCGCCTTTCGTCGAGACCATGGCGACCGGGCGGCCCTCGCCGCGGTCCATCGTCACGCCGACGTACAGTTCGTTGACGAAGTCGACGGCTTCTTCGACGAGGACCTTCGAGACGTGGAAGCCCTTGAGGTCCATCCCAAGAATCGAGTCGGCCGCCTCGCGGGCCTCCTCGGCGTCCTCGACGAGTTTGATGCCGCCGGCCTTCCCGCGACCGCCGACGTGTACCTGTGCCTTGATAGCGACCGGATAGCCGATATCTTCGGCCGCATCGACGGCCTCGTCGACTGTCTCGGCCAACGTGGACGCGGGAGTCGGGACGCCCGCGTCGGCGAAGACCTGTTTCGCCTGGTATTCATGCAATCGCATGTCATGCGGAAGGGCGGGGCGGGGCGGTTTAAATCCGTCTTTCGCGGACGGTCCCGCCGGGTGTCTCTGGGGCAGTTTCGTACAGAATATGCCGTAGAATCGAACGTTCCGGTAGCCACCTGGCCCGCCGCCGGTACTGTCGTGGAGTTACGTCGCCGACCCGCGCCGACTTTCCCGCCAGCGCGCCCTGGCCCGCAGGAGGCCCGCGCCGGCGAGCAACACGGCCTGATGGAGGGCCGTCCCGAGGGCGACGGCCCCGGCGACGCTCACGCCGACGACCCAGACCGGCGCGCCCTGGACCAGCAAGACGACGAGCACCATCCCGGCTGCCATCGCACCGTTTCGTACCGCACAGTGCCACTCCGCGGCGAGCAACGCCGGGAGACTGGCCTCCAGCGTCTCCTCGTCTGCGAGACGGTCGAAGCACATACCGGCAATTTGGGCGGGAGACGCCTAAACCCTCGCACGAAACCCTGTCTGTTCAGGGCAGAAAATCGTCCTGACAGGCGGGGCAGGTGAGCATCCCACAGCGGTCAGTGCAGTGTCGTTCGTTCTCGCACAGTTCGCACTCGGTCATCTCGCCGTACCGCGGTCCGTCGCTCGTCGAGCTGTTCGTCAACGCCGATATATCGCGACTGGAGGGATTCATCTGGCCGCGATGATGTAGGCTATCCAACCTTATAACCCCAATTTTCCCACGGTAAAGCGAGCGTAGATTACGGTGAGAGTGTCGCTGTCGTGCGACGCTGTTTTGGCCGTTGGGTTCGCTCGTGAACCTATGGAAGAGGACGCGCTCGATTCGCTCGCGGCCGCGGTCCGGATCGCCGACACCACTGTCGCGCTGTCGGGCGCGGGCGTCTCGACGGCCTCTGGCATCCCCTCGTTCCGGGGCGAGAACGGTATCTGGGCCGAGTGGGACCCGAAGGCGTTCCATCGTCGGCGCCTCGACGCCGACCCGGCCGGGTTCTGGGCCGACCGGGTCGAGCTTCGCGCGGAGCTGGTCGGCGGCGACCCCGAGCCAAACGCCGCCCACGACGCGCTCGCGGCGATGGAAGCCGACGGCCACCTCGAGGCGGTACTCACACAGAACGTCGACGGGCTCCACACGGCCGCCGGGAGTGACCGCGTCGTGGAACTCCACGGGTCGAACCGACGGGTGCGCTGTGACGACTGCGGGGCGACCGAACCGGCCGAGCCGGTGTTCGACCGGGCGGCCGACGCGGCGAGTGCGGGCGCAGACGCTTCGCTCCCGCCCCGCTGTGACTGTGGCGGCATCTACCGGCCCGACGTGGTGCTGTTCGGCGAGGCACTCGCCGACGCGGTGCTTTCGGAGGCCCAGCGGCTGGCCCGCGAGAGCGACGTATTCCTGGCCGTGGGGTCGTCCCTGTCGGTCCGGCCCGCCGCGCTGTTGCCCAAGATTGCACTGGAGGCGGGCGCGACGCTCGCCGTCGTGAACTTCGACGCCACGCCCCACGACGAGGCGGCGGACTACCTCTTTCGCGAGGACGTGACGACCGTGCTGCCGGCGCTGCGCGACCGGCTCTAGAGTTCGACGCTGCCCGGAATGAGGCTGCGGTTGCGCAGGAGGTTCCCGCCCTCGTCGTACACCAGCAGTGTCGATTTCTCGTAGACCAGGGACTTCCCGTTGCTGTCGGTCAGGCGCACCTCGTACTCGCCGTCCCCGTCGTGTCGCTGGGCCGCCGAGACAAGTGTATCCACCGCCTCGACCGGAGCGGCTACCTCGAAGATGAACTCCCCGGTCAGCCGGTCGGTCAGCGAGAGGACACCGTCCTCGGAGTCGGCCTGGTGACGGACGGCCACGTCTAGTTCGCTGGACTCAAGCGTCGCCTCCGCCGTCTCGGTGAGGCGGTCCCGAAGCCCGCCAGACGGGCCGGTGTACTCTATCGCTATCGTGGGGATACCGTCGTCGCCCGGTTCCGGCCGGAAGTCGATGGTGAAGTGGTCGCGCCTCATTCGGATACGGTAGCTTGGATGGCCGTCCCAAAGAACGTATCGGCGCGCTATCCCGTGGCTGACACTGCCGGCTGTTCGTAAAGCATATCAGCTACTCCGGGTGGCGGCGTATCTCGGTGTGTTACAGCCGGCGGTGTGACCGGTAGCTTTTACCGGGTCGACGGCGGCCCTGCAAACAGCATGGCGTGGGTCAAATCCGAGTATGCCGGTGAACTGGCAGTGCTGTCGACGTGGCTGGTGGCCGTCGCCCCCTGGTCGGTCTCCGTCTTCGGGAACGGCCAGGTAACTGGCGTCGTGTTCCGGTTTCTCCCCTTCCGAATCCAGTACCTGTACGGCGTCTCCATCCCGAACGAACTGAACTTCGTCTGGGCCTGGGAGGTCGTGCAGATTCAGGCCCGTACGAACGACCTCGCGGCCGCCGTCTGGTCCGTCACGCGTGCGGGCGGTAACATCGGCCGTGCGGCCATCCTCTGGACGCTCGCACTGGCTGTGCTGACCGTCGCCGTCGGCGCCAGCGCCTACTACTACCATCGCGAGGCGGAGTTTACCGACCTGCTACCGCTCCACCCGGTTCGGTTCTTCGGTGGCCTGCTCGGCGTCGGGAGCCTGCTCGTGCTGGTCGCGACGGTCTTGCTGAACCTGGATGGCGGATTCCTCGGGACGACGATTCCCGTCGGCGCGCTGGTCGCGCCGGTGCTCGCCGCCATCCTGCTGACCGTCGACCTGACATAGTCCCGGCCGACCTGTTCTCAGGTCTGAGCACAGTTGCCGAGTTGGCGAGCGAATTTAAGTAGCTGGCAACCAAACCCAGTCTACATCCACGGCACCTATCTCTTGACCGATGTCTAACCCCGAGACACCCGACGCCGGCGACAGCGTCCAGAACCCACTGGGCCAGATACAGGCCTGGCTCTCCCGGACCGCCACCATCCTGTCCGGGACGGCGGTGCCGGAATCGAACTACGACCCGGCCCGCCACGGGACGCTGACGCGCTTTTCGGGCCTGGAGGGGTGGGAGGAACTCGAACGCTACTGGCTCAACGCCCCCTTCGCCTTCGTCTCTATCAACCGGGACCCCGAGACCGACGAGAAACGCTATCAGGTGGTCGAGCCGTCGCTGACCGACTTCGAGTCCGAACTCCTGGACCGACTGTACGAGGACATCCGCGGGCCGCTCATCTACCGCGACACAGTCGATCAGGACCCCGAGCAAGCGCTCCGCGAGGAGCTGTACGACCGACTGGAGGAGTACGGCGTCGTCATCGAGGCCGAGACGTTCTACCGGCTCTTTTACTACCTCTACCGGTCGTTCCAGGGTTATGGCCTCATCGACCCGCTGATGCACGACCCCGCCATCGAGGACATCTCCTGTGACGGCTCGGACCTCCCCATCTTCGTCTACCACGACGAGTACACCGACATCGAGACGAACATCTCCTTCGAGGAACAGGAGCTGAACAACTTCGTCATCCAGCTCGCCCAGCGGTCGGGCCGGCACGTCTCGATTTCGGACCCCGTGGTCTCGACGACGCTGCCGGACGGCTCCCGCATCGAACTGGCACTGGGCGAGGAGGTAACCCCGCGCGGGTCGGCCTTTACCATCCGGAAGTACGCCGACGAACCCTTCACCCCCATCGACCTGCTGAACTTCGGCACCTTCTCCCTGGAGATGCTCGCCTACCTCTGGCTGGCCATCGAGTCCAACAAGTCGCTCATCTTCGCCGGCGGGACCGCGGCGGGCAAGACCACCTCGATGAACGCGCTGGCGATGTTCATTCCGCCTCGCTCGAAGGTTCTGACCATCGAAGACACCCGCGAGCTCTCGCTGTACCACGACAACTGGCTCTCCTCGGTCACGCGGGAACGGCTGGACGACTCCGATATCACGATGTACGACCTGCTCCGGTCCGCGCTGCGCCACCGGCCCGAGTACATCATCGTCGGCGAGGTCCGGGGCGAGGAGGCAATCACGCTGTTCCAGGCGATGAACACCGGACACACCACCTTCTCGACGATGCACGCCGACTCCGTGCAGACGGTCATCAACCGACTGGAGAACGAGCCCATCAACGTCCCCCGACCGATGGTCCAGAGCCTCGACATCCTCTGTGTGCAGGTGCTCGCCCGCTCGGGCGACGAGCGGGTCCGTCGGGCGAAGACGCTGGCGGAGATAGAGGGCATCGACCAGCGGACCGGCGAACTGGACTACTCGACGACCTACGCCTGGGAAGCCACGCGTGACAGCTTCCAGGAACGCAACAGCGAGCTCGTCGAGGAAATACGGGAGGAACGGGGCTGGAGCCAGTCCGAACTGCTCACCGAGATAAACGACCGCAAGCGATTCCTCACCTTCCTCAAGGAGCGGGGCGTCACCGACTACCGGCGCTTCACTGCGATGGTCAACAAGTACTACGCGGACAAAGCCCGAGTGATGGAGCGAATCGGCTCCACAGAGTCAGCGTAAGATGGCGCTGAACCCGCTGGGACTGGCACCGCTTCTGGTCGTCGTGGGGGTTCTCGGCCTCGTCTTCCTCTCCTCGGCCAGCGAGGCCGTCGAACGCCGGCTGACGCGTATCGCACGCCGGCTCTTCGGCCGGTACGTCAGTGACTCGCCGGAGCGCGAGCGCCAGCTCGAGGCCGCCTACGTCGGCCAGTCCTACCGGACCTACGCGACGCGGACCTACTTCTACACCGGGCTGGGGGCTATCGGGGGCGCCGTCGCCGGCGCATACGCCGTCGGCGGGTTCCTCCTGCTCGTGCCCACCATCATCGACCTCATGATGGGGCTGCCGCGGACGATGGTCACCGTGCTCGGCATCCGGGGGTTCGAACTCGTCCTCTCGGAGACCCAGACACTGGTCATCCTCGTCGCGAGCGGCGTCGTCTTCGGCGCCCTCACGGCCCTGCTGACCTACGTGATGCGCTGGGAGATGCCCAAAAACAGGGCCGACGTGCGCCAGCGCAACATCGACGCGGGGATGGCCCGGACCATCGCGTTCATGTACGCCCTCTCCCGGGGCGGGATGTCCTTCCCGGAGGTGATGACGGTCCTGGCGAAAAACGGGGAGATATACGGCGAGAACGCCCGCGAGTTCGGCGTCGCCGTCCGCGAGATGGACCTGTTCGGCCAGGACATGATATCGGCCATCAAACGGATGAACCGGCGGACGCCCAGCGAGCGGTTCAAGACCTTCTCGGAGAACCTCTCGTCGGTCCTCCAGAGCGGCCAGTCGCTCTCGTCGTTCCTGCACAACCAGTACGAGCGCCACCAGGAGGAGGCCGAAGAGCGCCAGGCGGACCTGCTGGAGTCGCTGGCGACCGTCGCCGAGGCGTACGTCACTATCTTCGTTGCCGGCGTCCTCTTTCTCATCACTATCCTGATGGTGTTCGGGCTGACGACCACGGACACGCTTCCGTTCCTCCAGTTGCTGGGGTACCTCGCGATTCCGCTCGCGAACGTCGGGTTCATGGTGTATCTCAACCAGAAGCTCTCCGCCCTGGGCATCGGCGAGACCGGCACGACCAGGGCGCTGGAACGTGTCAAGACTGCCACGCTCGGGCGCCCGTCGGACGCCAGTGGCGCGACCGGGCTGACGGACGGCGGCACCGTTCGCGAGGGGGACCCCAACTGGGCGCGGCTGCGATTTCACGACAGGCTGGGGTCCCTGAAATCGGCCCTGCGCTCGCCCGCTCGAACGCTCGTCTGGAACCCGACGCACGTTCTCTATATCGCGGTCCCCGTCGCACTCCTGCTGTTTGCCGTCCGCCTCCCGTCGGCGTTCCAGACCAGCTCTGTCAACGTCCGAATTCTGGACGACCTGCTCGTCCAGTCGCTGCTCCTGGTGCTTGGCTCCTTTGCCGTCGTCCGGACCATCTACACCCGGAGGGTGAGCCGCATCGAGGCGGCGACCCCCGAACTGCTGGAACGGCTCGCCAGCCTCAACGAGGCCGGGATGACACTCGTCGAGAGCGTCCGGCGGGTCCGCGGGAGCGACGTGGGCGTCCTCAGCCCCGAGGTCGAGCGTATCTGGGCCGACATCAGTATGGGGGCGAACGTCGACGACGCGCTCGTCCGCTTTGGCCGCCGAATCCGGACGACCGCCATCTCCCGCGTCGTAACGTTGCTGACGAACGCGATGCACGCCTCGGGCCAGCTGGGGCCGGTGCTGCGTATCGCGGCCACCCAGGCCCGCGCCGACCACCGTCTGCGTAACCGCCGGCGCCAGCAGATGCTGACGTATCTCGTGGTCATCTACATCGCCTTCTTCGTCTTCCTGGTCATCATCGTCGCCGTCCAGGAGGTGCTCGTGCCGGCGCTCCCGTCGTCGGTCCCCACGCCCGAGAACACGAACCGTCTCGCCGTCAACACCGACCAGTTCGCCCGCCTCGGCCGGGTGGACAAGGCCGCCTACACGCTCGTGTTCTTCCACATCGCGCTCATCCAGGCCCTCCTGACCGGGTTCATCGGTGGCCAGCTCGGCGAGGGGAGCCTCAAAGACGGGGCCAAACACGCCGCCGTCCTGCTGGGCATCGCCTACGTCGCCTTCGTCTTGCTCTCCTCGCCGGTGGCCTCGATGACCGTCGAGAACCCAAGCGTCGAGGGCGGACAGCTCACCGTGGACTCGGCGTCGATGTCAAGCGGCGGCTTCGTCGTGGTCCACGCCCAGGACGCCGAGGGGACCGTCCTGGGCACCTCGGGGTACCTCGAACCCGGCTCGCACAAGGACGTGCAGATCGCGCTCGAGGAGCAACCCGACGATGGGGTGCCACTCGTACTTGTCGCCCATCAGGACACCAACGAGAACCAGCGACTGGACTACGACTTCGAGAACCCGGGTGAGACCGACGAGCCCTATCCGGCGGCCGGACAGAGCGAGTTCGTCTCCATAACCGTGGAGCTGCCCGACGAGGACGAGAGATAGGCCCGCAGACGAGTGCTCTTCCCGCCGCCCCTGGTCTACACCGACAGTCGTAACTCGGCGCTGGCACAACGGCGAGTATGACCATCCGTCACGACGGCATCACCGCGGAGTGGCTCGGCTACGCGACGCTTCGCCTGGCCAGCGACGACACCGTCGTCTACCTCGACCCCGGCCGCTACGGCGTGCTCACCGGCGAGTGGGAGCCGGACACCCCGGGCGTCGGGCATCCGCCGGCACGGGAGTACGCGCCCCGGGACGGCGACATCGTCTGTGTGACCCACGTCCACCACTACGACCCCGACGGTATCCGTCGGGTCGCGAGCGAGGACGCCACGGTCGTCGCGTTCGACGGTATCAACGTCCACGCGACCGACCGCGACCTCGACCGGTTCGCGGACCTCGACTACGACGTCCAAAGGGTGTCGATAGAGGACGAGCTACTCGTCGACGAGGTCCCCATCTGGACGATGCCGGCGTACAACCGCGAGGACGGCCCGAACGTTCGCGCCGACGGCAGCCCCATCCACCCGAAGGGTATCGGCTGTGGGTTCCTCCTCGCCGTCGACGACACGCGGGTGTTCTGGCCCGGCGATACCGACGTCCTCGACGGCCACGCGGAGCTGGACGTCTCGCTGTTCTGTCCGTCCATCGCGAGTAGCTTCACGATGGACCGCCACGACGCCGCCGACCTCGCCGAGGCGATGGACCCGGACCTCGTCCTCCCGATTCATTACAACACGTTCGAGGCGCTCGAAGCCGATTCGGGCGCGTTCGCCGAGGACGTCGCGAGCCCATCTCGGTGAGCCGTTCGCCAATCTGCCTGAACCGCACCTCGATGCGCGTCAGATGACGCCCATCTCGGTGAGCCGTTCAGGCAGATACGTCTCGGTCACGAAGTCCAACCCGCGTGAGGCCAGCGCCTGCTGTTCGGCCTTCTTCTCGATGTCGAGCTGGAGCTCGATCTGTTCTTTCCAGAACTCCGTCTGGAAGCGGGGGTCCTCCAGTTCCGACTCCAAGGCGTTGATGTCCGAATCGGAGAGCGGGTCCGTCGGGAGGTCGTACTCCACGATGTCGGCCGGGCGGATGCCGATGAACTGCGCCTCGGGCGTCGCCAGGTGTTCCGAGAGGTGGGCCGACTTGATGGAGCCGTAGGCGACGGAGCCGTAGATACGGTACGACCAGGGGTCCCCGTCAGTGAAGACCGTGACCGGGAGTTCCAGTTCGTCGTGGAGCCGCTTGGTGATGCGGCGGGTCGCCCGGGCCGGCTGGCCCTTGAGGTGGACGACGATGACGTTGTACTCCTCGTCGAAGCCGTTCTCGACGAGCCGGTCGCGCATCCCACCGGTCTCCACGCACAGCACGAAGTCGGCGTCGTTCTCCAAGAACTCGATAGTGTCCGGGTTGTTCGGAATCTGGTAGCCGCCTTCGCCAACGTCTTTCTGGCAGTGAATCTCCCGCTCTCCCCGGCGGGTCTGTTCGCGCAGTTTCAGCGGGCCCATGATGGTCGCGCCGGATTCCTCCGGACGCATGTGGAAGTCCTCGCGGGTCACGTCGGAGACGATTTCTAAGTCCTCGATGAGGTCGTTTGACTCGTCCTGGCTGTTGAACTGTGCCTCCTCCAGGTCCCACGACTCCGAGAGGTAGTACAGTTCACGCAGGGTCGAGGAGCGGTCCTCCTCCAGTTGCTGGGCGAGGAAATCGATGGCGTAGGTGGCTTTGAGAAGCTTCTCGGCGCCCGAGACGGTCTTGGCCGAGCGGGTCGACTTGCGGTCTCCGTACACCCAGACGTTCATGTCCTCGTCGTACTCGATGTTCGATTTGGTCCGCGTCGGAATGGACATCGTCGGCACGTCCCCCTCGGCGAACTGGTCGTAGAACTCCTCGGCGAGGTCGATGAGCTTCTCGCGGGCCTCTTCTTCCTGTGTCTTTGTCTCTGAACTCATTGTCAGGCGTCCACCGTCAGTTTCTCGTCCTCGATGCCGTCGACCGAGACGGTAAAGTCGGCCTCGTCGTCCACGCTGTACTCCAGTACCGCCTTCTCGCCGGCCGCCACCGTCGGCGACCACTTCACGAACCACTCCCCGTCCATCTCGACGACCTGTGCGCCGTTCGTGTCTGCGGGCTCGACGCTGACGATGTCGGTCACGTCGAGTTCGGCGTTGGTGTCGTCGTTGTTCTCTACCACCAGTCGCACCGTTCCGTCCTCGACCTCGCGTTCGACGAGGACGTTGTTCATGATGCGAGCAAGCGAGTCGTCGATGTTCAGCTCCTCGCTTTCGGTGACCTCGGTGAGCTTCTCGGCCATCTCCGGGAGGATGGTCGCCAGCTTGTCCTGTTTCTCCCGGCGCTGTTGCATCGACTGGCGCTTGTTCAGGTAGCTCTTGAGCTCGCGGGCGGCCTCCCGGATGGCGAGCTCTATCTCGTCTTCCATCTCGGGGACGTTCGCGATGGCGTCCTTGGATTCGCTGGTGAAGGGGACGTTCGTCGACGCGACGTGGACCATGATGACGGCCGGGCCGTTGGGGATGCCCGAGCCCCCGGGCTGGTCCAGGTTGTAGTTGCGCCAGTTGATATTCTTGACAACGTCCGTCGTCGCACAGGCGCCGCGCTGGTAGACCAGCGGGACGCGGTTGGCGAAGCGCCGTACCTCCACGGACCCCTCGGCGGGGAGGTCCCCGCCGTAGGCGATGCCGGCCTCGACGATGAACGGG
>SDGW01000070.1_pt1 | contig 38520 bp, 29 predicted proteins | sample 2873831 | NCBI WGS metagenome assembly SDGW01 (sample SAMN08132700, study PRJNA421101) | hypersaline lake metagenome | isolation source: celular fraction 0.22 microns magnesium sulfate-rich crust from ephemeral... | place: Spain: Penahueca Lagoon, Toledo | collected 2011-07 | reverse complement strand
GCGGCCCTCCTCGGGGTCCAGCACCCACGGCCGCCAGTCGCTGGACCCGAAGCTCATGCAACCGAGACAGATTCGACTGACCTCCATGCCGGTGTCGCCGAGCGTGGTGTACTCCATGTCCCGACCGTCGCGGGCCGGGACCAAAAGCGTACGTCAGGCGGCAACCCGGTCTCGTCCCTACGTGGTGCCGTCTAACGCCTCGAAGTGAGTCGCCAGCGAGTGGAGGATGACCGCGGTGAGACACGCGCCCGAGCCGACGAGTACGAGAAGCACCGTGAGGACGACGAGACCCGTCGAGAGTTCGTCCGTCGCGGTGAAGTTCGAGAGGGTCAGATAGCCGAACCCGAACCCGGCGAGTACCACCGCGAAACCGGGGATGCCGATAACCGTGACGGGACGCTTGCGCTCGACGGTCTTCAACAAATTGTTAATTATAGTTAACCCGTGTCTTACGGGGTGGAGACTGCTCGCATCCTCGACGTCGTACTCGACGTCAGTCCCGACTTCTCGAATCTCGAAGCCGCGTTCGACCGCGTGATAGAGGATGTCCGTACTCGCACCCATGTTGTCGCCGATAGTGCCGTCGCGCGCGATGGACTCGATAGCTCTCGGCCCGTACGCGCGGAAGCCACACTGCGTGTCGCTAATCCACGACTTCCGCCGGACGAGACCGAAACTCAGATTGGTGAGAACGTTGATAATGTTCAGTCCGAATAGGCGATAGAGCGGAAAGTCGGTCTCCGACTCGGCGACGAACCGACTGCCGATAACGACGTCGGGGTCACCGTCCTCGAACTCGGCGAGGAGTTCGGGAACGTCGGCGGGGTCGTGCTGACCGTCGCCGTCGATAATCACGAGACGGTCAGCGCCGATGTTGTGGGCCTCGTCGAACGCCGATTGGAGCGCCCCGCCGTACCCTCGATTTCGCGAGTGTGCGACGACGGCCGCTCCCGCTTCGCGCGCGAGGTCCGCCGTCCCGTCGTCGCTCCCGTCGTCTACCACGACGACGGAATCGACGTACTTCCGGACGTTCCGAACGAGCGACTGGATAGTGTCTGCCTCGTCGTACGCCGGGATAGCGACGACTGTGTCCATCTCCTCGACGGGCTCGCGTCGGTGGGTCGGTGCGAGGCGGGTGTAGCTCGAATCGGATTCCTGTCTCTCCAACTGCCGGTCGTAATCGACGTACGAATCCGTGTCCGGGTGGAACAACAGTCCCGGAAAGCCCCGCATTTGTGCAGTAACGGTCAACAGCCGCTCGAACTCCTCCTCGTCTGCCCGCCGCTCGTCGAGACGCACCGTCTCGGCCCCGAGTCGGCGAGCGAGCCGAGCAGAACGCGGCGGGTCTCGGCCGTGAGCGACGATGACCTGGTGGCCGTGTTCTTTCGCCAAGGCCACGATACGGACGATAGCGTCCGCGTTACTTTCGTCGGCCACGACGCCGATAGCGGGCCGCTGAAGTGCCTCGTCGTCGTGTACTTCGATTTCTTCCATCCGACCGGGTGTGCGACGGACGACTGCTTTGTTATTGAGTGAATTGCCTACGACAGCGTCGTGCGGTCGAGTCACGTGGCCGAGCGTAACTCGGCGTAATCACTGATGTGCGCGATTCTCGGCTACTCAGAGCTTTTCGAGTGTGATTTCGGTGAACGAAATAGCTACTTTCGGACCGTCACCCAAAGGTAGAGGTCTCGGTACGCGTTCTCCGCGGTCGGATGCTCCGGGATTCCGTCCCGATACAGGAGAAACCGGAGTCGAAGCCGTTGGCCCGTCAGCGTCGGCCGGAGCGAGAGTCGGGTCTCGCTGGTCTCGTTGGGGGCCAACTGCGCCCGGTATCGGCGGAGTACCTGCGTTTCCGTCGCGGTCGAGTTGTCGTCCGCGACTCGCTGGAGCGCGACGACGACGCCGTACTCCTCGGCCCGCTGTTCCCGGTTCTGGACGCCGACGACGACCGACTGGTTCTGGCCGTGCTGGAACTGCTCGGGATACTCGGTGGCGACCAACTCGTCGCCGTCGTCCGTCAGCAGGTAGAACTCGGTGTAGGTCTCTCCTCGGTCGGGGTCGGCGACGGAGTAGACCACCGTCGACCCCGCGGCGAGGAGACTCACGGCGACCAGAACGGTCAGCACGCGACTTCCCCCGCCGTCGAACAGTGCGAGTTTCGCACGCGAGAGTATCGTCGGCCCCGCGGTGACGAATCGGGGCGTCTCCGCATCGGCGACGTTCTGTCGTCGGTACGCCCCGACGGCGGCCGCGACGAGCGTGAATCCGGCTATCGAGACCATCAGCGGGACGAGCTGGATTCCCAACGGCGTGTAGTTGAGCGCGAGGGCGAGAAGCGGACCGACCGCGACACTCCCGACCGTCGAGACGACGACTCGCTCTACCCCATCGACCACCGTCGGCGGTTCCGCACCATGCTCGTCCGAGGACGCGACTAACCCGGTCCTCGTCGGAAACAGCGCGACCGAGAGGGCGTATCCCGGTAAGAAAAACACGAGCGGGAGACCGAACAGGGGTTCGAGCCAAGACCCGTCCGTCCGCGACGAGACGACGACGAAGCACCCGACGACCGCGAGAACGCCGGCGATGGCGAGGTCGAGCGACGACCGACGCAATCGGTACAGCCTCGTTCGGAGGTCGTTCTGGTCCGACTCCATTCCGAGGAACAGACGGCGCGGAGTGACATAAGAAAGTGGCCGCAAACCCGACTGGCGGACGGTCTAACGCGTCGTTGGGAGTCTGACCGCCCGTAGTGTCGGTGGTTACGTGCCCGTAACTCTTCGATACGGCCGGACGGAAGGGCCGCGTCACCGAGGCCGATGCGAGACGACTGAACGAACTGCGCCGGAGAGGTCGCCGGTGAGGACGCGCCGCGACGACGGTTCGAGTTACTCGCGGCGGAACTCGTACGCGCCGAGGTCGGGGGCCTCGCCCGCGTAGTCGAGTCCGACGTCGACTCCCGCCCCGACGCACGGGCTCCCGGAGTGCAGATGTAGAAACAGGTCATCGACCGGAAGCAAACTGACGAATCCGGGGTACTCGATGTCCAAGTCCCACGTATTGTGAGAGTGTTCGACAGCGTTGCCGAGTGACACCTCGCCCTCGTAGGAGATGTTGTTCTTGAGTTCGTGCGGCGCGTCGTAGAACGTGAAGTTGATTTCGTTGCTCCACGCGGTGTTGTTGACCACCGACATGGGGGTTCCCGCCTCGTTGTAGTCGAATCCGGTGATGCCGTTGTTGAACGCAACGTTCCGGTGGACCTCGTGACCGCCCGACTTCCGGGTCCCACCGCCGAGTTTGAATCCGTTGCCGTTGCCGCGCTGGCCGTACCCGTTCTCCCAACTCATCGACTCCGCGACGGTTATCGACCGGCTACGCCAGAGGTCGAGCCCGTCGTCGGAGTTGTGGAAGAGTTTCGCGCCGACGACTCTGTTGTTTCTGGAATTCTCGATCTGGATACCGTCGGCGTCGGAGCCGCCGTTCTGCGGGTCGAAGTTGTTCACCGAGATGACGTCCCGGAGGACGTTGTCCCGACAGTCGTCGTAGAGCCCGAATCCCGTGAGGTTGTTGTTTCGGGTCTCCACGTTCTCGAAGACGTTGTGGCGTGACGAAACGACTTCGACTCCGAGGTAAGGACTGTCGCGGACGACGAGATTCCGGACGGTGAGGTACTCCGCGTCGGCGAACTTCAGCCCACCGCCGTCCCTTCCGTCGGCGGACCAGCCACCGGGTGTCGGCCCGTCGAACTCGAATATCGGCCACTCGCCGGGCACGCCCGCGAGCGTGATTCGGTTCTCCTCGGTCCCGCCGACGCCGGTGAGTTTGATGGCCCGGTCGAACCGATAGACGCCGCCGCGGAGGAATATCGTCTCACCCGCATCGACGGCTTCGAAGGCCGCTTCGAGGGTCTCGAACGGATTCTCCTTCGTCCCCGAAGCCGAGTCGTCACCGTCGGGAGCGACGTAGTAGTCCGCGGACTCGGCCTCCTCGCTCGTGGTTTCGTCCGCGTTCGACGTTGCGTTCTCGTTCGCCTGTCTCCGAGGCGTCGCCCGTCCGACCTCCGCTGGCTTCGGACCCGCGGCCTCGCGATGCGAGTCGGACGACTCGCGGAACTCGCTCCGGAGGAGGCTTCCCGCCCCCAGTAGCCCCGAGACGGCCCCTATCGTTTTGAGAAATTTTCTCCGTGACATCCCACCAACCCACCGGAAGTAGTTACCGGACCTAGTTGACTCTTTCCTCGAACCCTCAGACCGGTCGGGCGTCGGCGAGGCTCCCCGACGGTCGAGGGTCGAGTTCGCCCGTGGCGTTCGCGGTCGTCGCGTTCTCGGAGTGACCGACCGACCAGACGGCGTACCCGCCGTTCGCGTAGATTCGATTCACGGCCGCGTCGGCCCGAAGGTCGGCGACGGTCTCGTTCGTGTAGACGACGTTGCGTTGCTGGTTGAACTCCTTCAGCGACTCGTAGTACTCGCGGTCGTACTCCTTCGTGACGAGGTACGTCGCCGTACCGTTGACGACGCCCCGGATGCTGTCGTGGGACCCGTAGCCGAAGTACCTCGGCATCGGCGACCTCGGGCCGAAACTATCGAACACCTCCTCGGTCGTCCCCGAATCGAGATACGCCCCCATCTTGAACGAGACGTCGTGAGACACCGCGACGCCGTCGGGTTCGTAGTGGTCGTAGAACCAGTCGGTGCCGTCACGTTCGGTGAACGTCATGTGCTGGCGGAGTTGATACGAGTTCGTGACCGAAACCGGGACCGCGACGAGGAGCAACACGACGACGCCGACGAGGGCGACTCGCCGGAGGCGGACGTTGGCCACGAGGGAGGGTTCGTCGTCGAGGACCGTCGCGGTCAGCAGACGGTACACCAGCAACCCCGCGAGGAGCGTCGCCATCAGAATCATGTACCGGGAGTTGCGGACCGGGTTGTACGCGATGACGTACGTGACGATGGTGACGACAGCCATCACCGCGCCGACGAGGAACTGCGACGAGAGCCAGAACTCCGCGAACCGCGTCCTGTGACGCCAGAATCGAACCGCCGCGACCACCACGGCGACGCCCGCCAACCCACAGATGAGGAATATCGGTCCGTACTTGTCCACGAACCCGAGCGCGAGTTGTTGCAGACTGTGGGCGCGGTTCACCTGCGAGACGCCGTAGGATTGGGCGACCGTCGAGTGAGAGCTTTCAGTGAATCCGAGCGAGGTTCGCACGTAGTCGCGTATCAACTCGAAGTGCGCGTACCAGACCAGCCACGTCACGGAGACGAACCCGAGTATCCCGACGTCGAGTTTGTCGTCGAACGACACTTCGAGCGTCCGACTGTAGACGCGCCGCACGACGACGGAGACGGAGAGAGCGACGACGATGTACAGCGCCGTGACCGGGTGGAAGAAGACGAACAACGACGCGACGAGGACGACCAGCCCGAGGTACGACCGGTTTCGCGTGTCGCGATACTTGACGAACAGGAACAAGAACGTCGGGAACGTCATGAACGAGAAGATAGCGGGGTGGAGCGTGTGGTGGAACTTCGAGTACAGCAGGGGGACCGCGCAGGCGAGCGTCGCCACCGCGACCCGGTTGCTCCGCATGAACTGTCTGCTGAGCAGATAGACGCCGAGGAGGTACAGCGGGTTGAACAACGCCGAGAGGACGGGCGAGAACGCCCGCACCGGGAGCCCGACGAAGCGCAACTCCGCGAGCAGGAGGTGGACGACGGGGTAGACGTTGTACGACTGGACGTGGTCATCGCGAAGGATTTCGTTCGTGTAGTGGACGTGATACAGGACGTCGGCGGCGTTCCGTCCGTACATCGCCCACCCGCGGAACAGCGGGAGCAGGTTGAACAAGACGTAGATGACACAGACGAACAGCAAGGCGACGCGCCAGTAGCCGTCCCGTCGCGCCGCCGAGACCAGAAAGACGACCACGGCGGCCATCAGTCCGAGCGAGACGGCGACCCAAAACGCGTCGGGGTACGCTCGATACAGGACCTCGTAGTCGGTCGCCGGCGGCGTCGTCGCTATCCACGCGCTCATCGCCAGCGTGCAGAGGGCCGTCACGCCGACGAGCAGTCGTTGGACGCGCTCTAACCCCTCGTCTCGCACGCCAGCCGAGAGACCGGCCATCGCGGCCGTGACTCGGTTCGCGCTCATCGGCGATTACTCCCGCTGGCGCTGTTCGGCGAGCGTCCAACGTTCGAACGTTCGCCAGTCTCCGGGTCGGGTCGCCGGTTGGTCGATGCGGCCGCGGCATCTGCGGCCGACCGAACGACGTCGGCGTATCGCTCGGCGGTCACCGAGATGCGGAAGTGCTTCTCGAAGTGGTCGCGGCCGCGCGCGCCGAGCGACTCTCGGAGGTCGGGCGTGTCCGCGAGTCGCCGCGCAATGGCGGTCAGGCGCTCGAAGTCGCCGTCTGCGTAGCCGACAGACTCGCCACCGAGGAAGCGGCCGGGGTCCACGTCGAGGCTGACGACCGGGGTCTCGCTGCGCCACGCTTCGAGAAACGTGTTCGGGAACCCCTCTTGAGTCGAGGTGTTGACCAGCGCGTACGCCCGGTCGTAGTAGTCGTAAACCTCGTCGGGCGGTACCTTCCCAGGAAACCGGACGTTGTCGAGTCGGTCGGCGCGGCGGGCGATTCGGTCGTAGTACGCGGGGTCGTTCTCCTCGGCGCCGACGAGGAGGAAGCGAACGTCGGGCAGGCGCTCGGCGAGGTCCAGAAACAGGTGCGGGCGCTTCTGCTCGCGGTTGATGCGGCCGACGTAGAGGAAGAACTCGTCGTCGGTGCCGGGGGAAGCCGCCTCACCGTCGGCGTCGGCGCGGGACGCGTCCTCCTCGACCGGCGGATAGCCGTTGGGGACGACGGTCGATTCGACGCCGAACGACTCCCTGAGGCGGCGCTGTTGGCGGGGCGACTGTGCGACGATGCCGTCGGCGTCCCGAATCACTCGCCGGAAAGCCATCGCCACCGGGTCGGTGCGGTCGGCGTCGGACTCGGCGTGGGAATCGACGGCGAGGTTGTACACCCACTCGCTACCGAGGAGCCGAGCGAAGGCGTAGGTGAGCGTCGCCTTGAGGCGGTCGCCCCGGAAGACGTAGACGTCGGCGTCGGCCCGTCGCATCGCGTCGAACAGGCGCGCGAGGTCCGGGAGTCGCCGGTAGGCCGCCTGCTCGTCGGTCGGGGTGTACGCCCGGTGGAGGGTGACGCCGTCGCGTCGCTCGGTCTTCGGTTGGCCGTAGTCGCCGACCACGAAGTGAACGTCGAACTCGTCGCGGAGTTGCTGGCTCAGAAGATAGAGTTGACGCTCGGCACCGCCGGGCGAGATGTCGTCTACGTTCCGGAAGTACGTGTAGGCGATGAGCGAGACGACGCAGACGCTGAGGCGGTCGGAAGCCTCGGTCGCGAGCATTGGCAATCAGAGAAAACAGCGACTCGCAAAAGCGTTTGGGCGCACATCGGCGTGTCGCTCGCAGTGGACCAGTCGCGACTCGCCGATTCCGTACGCCCGCGTCTCCGACTCGCCGATTCCGTACGCCCGCGTCTCCGACTCGCCGATTCCGTACGCCCGCGTCTCCGACTAGCCGATTCGGTTGACCTTCGCTTCGACGAAGCCGCTTCCGTCGTGGTACTTCAGCGTGGCGTCGCGCCACCCCGACCCGTCGTGATAGCGGACGGCCGGGCCGGACGGCCCCGACGAGCCACTCCGCGCCTCGAACGCGCCGAGGTCGGGAGCCTCGCCCGCGTAGTCGAGTCCCACGTCGATGCCAGCATCGACCACGGGACTGTCGGTAGCGGGCCGGAGGAACCCGTCGGCGTCGGGGTCCGTACTCCGGAACTGCGGGTCGCCGATATCGAGGTTCCACGTGTTGCGGGTCTCTTCGTCCTCGGACCCGGTGTCCACGGCACCGTCCGCGTTCCGATACGCGATGCAGTTGCGGTAGACGTGGGTCGCGTCGCTGCCGTTGTCCCACGCGACGTACCCCTTCCCGCCGTTGTCGTAGCTGGTGCAGTTGAAGACTTCGACAGTCTCGTTCGCGCCGTTGTTGTTGAACCCGTTGTAGGAGTTGTCGTACGCGCGGCAGTGGTGGACGACGTGGCCGCCGGAGGTCGCGCCGCCGTTGCTCCCACCGAGTTTGAACCCGTTACCGTTGCCGCCGTTCAGTCCGTTGCCGAACGCGGCGCAGTTCTCGATGCGACAATCGACGCTCTCCCACAGGTCCACGCCGTCGTCGGAGTTCTCGTACGACACGGAGTTGCGGAGCGTGTTTCGGGCCGTGTCGGAGAACTGGATGCCGTCGGCGTCGCCCGCGTTCCCCACGTTCCCGTGGGCGGTTACGTTCGTCACGAGGTTGTCGTGCGCGCCGTTGTAGAGCGCGAAACCGACGAGATAGCAATTACGGACCTCTAAGTCCGCGAACGTGTTGTGGTGGTTCGAAGAGCCGTCGGCGACGATGCCCATGTACGGGCTGTTCTCGACCGTGAGGTTGCGTATCTTCCAGTAGGCCACGTTCAGGCTCAATCCGCCCGCGTCGTAGGCGCTCCAGCCGCCGGAGTCGGGACCGTCGAAGCGAATCACCGGCCGCTCGTCCCGATAGCCCGCGAGGAGAATGGGGTCGCTTTCCGTCCCGTCGGAACCGTTCAGGCTGACGTTACTGCTCCGGTCGTACGTCCCTCCTCGGAGGTAGATGGTGTCGCCGGGACCGACCCTGTCGGCCGCCGCCTCGATGCTCCCGAGCGGGTCGGCCTTCGTGCCCGCGTTGCCGTCACTGCCGTCAGGTGCGACGAAATAGGTAGCCATAGTGGAGTGCTAGCTCGTGTCTATCCAGACGTCGCCCTGACTCCCGTTCGGTTCGGTGTCCTGTACGTAGATGTCGCCCTCGATGCCGCCGAGGGTCGTGAGGTAGTTCCACTGGGACCCGTCTCCGAGGAACACCTTCTTCGAGTCCGTGGCGAGGAACTTCGCGCCCTGCTTGGGGTCGTAGTCGCCGCGGTTGGCCTCGGCGTCTCTGATTTCGACCCCGGTGTCCAGTTTCTCGAAGTTCTCGTTGACCGGAACGTCCCAGTCCTCTGCCCCTTTCGTCGGCGTGTTGTATCCGTGGTTGGTCGTCATTGGTAGCTCGCGTGCAGTTGGGCAGAGTGAAGAGTATCCTTATAAATCTTCTTCTCTGCATTGAGTTTTCTTCGGTTCGGCGGCCCTATTTTCGACGCTCCGTCGGCGAAGTGGGCGTCGCGTCGGGCGACCGTCCGTGGCGCGACGAGTCGCTGGAACCGACTCCTCGGCGGCCGGTCGCGGACCCTACCGCCGAATCCCGACTGCCCGAACGTATCAGTTGACGGTCGGGTCGCCACTGCACCGACGGCTCCGCCACCGAGACGGCGCGACGGCCCGCCGTCGGACGAACTTTTTTCTCGAAGAACGGCGAGGCTCAGAGCCATGGACGTTGGCTATCTCGTCGGGACGTTCTCGACCGGGGGTGCGGAGACGATGCTGTTGCGCCAGATTCGACACGGCGACAGACGGCCGGTGGTGTTCCGACTTGGCGGTCCCGACGACCTCGAATCGGAGTTTCGCGCGACCGGAGCGACGGTGGTGGACCTCGACGTGGGGTCCATCGCCGACCCGCGCGACCTGAACCGCGCGCGCTCGACGCTCGCGCGCTACGACCTCGACGTGCTTCACGCCCACCTCCCCTACGCGACGGTGGTCGCTCGACTCGCCGGGCGGGCGGCGGGCGTCGATGCCGTCGTCGCCACCCACCACAACGTGACTGCGGAGTGGGGTCGGGCGATTCGGACCGTCGAGCGCGCGACCCGACCGCTCGACAGCCACGAGGTCGCGGTCTCGGACGCGGTCCGCGAGAGCCAGTCGTCGCCGTTCGACGCGACCGAGTGGAGTACGATATACAACGGTATCGACGTGGCGGGGTTCAACGACGAGGTCCGGAACGCCGCGGTCCCGTCGGAGCCACGGGCGGCCCTCGACTCGGACGGCCCGGTGTTCCTGAACGTCGGGCGGTACGTCCCCCAGAAGGCCCAGCACCTCCTCGTGGAGGCGATGGACCGAGTCGCGTCGGAGTTGCCGGAGAGTCACGCTGTCGTGGTCGGCCACGGGCCGCTCGGCGACGCGCTCGAGGCGCGCGTCGCCGAACTCGGGGTAGAGGACCACGTGTCCGTGACCGGGAAGGTTCCCGAGATACACTCCTACTACGCGCTGGCGGACGTGTTCGTCCTGCCGTCGCTGTACGAGGGACACCCGCTGACCGCGCTCGAAGCCATGGCCGCGGAACTCCCGCTGGTCGGCACTCGGGTCTCGGGCATCGAGGAGACAGTCACCCCCGAGGTCGGGCGACTCGTCCCGCCGCGGTCGTCCGACAGCCTCGCCGAGGCGATGCTCGAAGTCGCGCGGGGCGACCCCGACGGCATGGGGTCGAGCGCCTACGAGCGCGCGAGCCAGAAGTTCGACATCTCGCGGATGGTCGCGGCCCACGAGCGGTTGTACGAGCGCCTCGTAGAAGAGTGAGCGCGCTCGCTGGCGTTGCGGCGAGCCGTAAGCAATACGTCGAGTCTGTTGAAGTGGACAAAAGATTCTTTTCTATCCCTATATCAGTCTTAAGCAAGGATATTAATTGGTTACACGGGAGCCGAGGAGCCTCCACCGAAACCTCCGCGGCGGAAACGAGATCGCCGCGCTCCCGCCGCGAGACCGAACGCGACCGTCGCGCTCCTGCCCGGAGACTTTTGAGCGCGCACGTGGTGACCGGACAGAGATGACTATCGAACAGCGCTCGGCGACCGACGACGAGTCGTACCGCGTCCTCGCGGGCGCAGTCCAACACCCGACCCGCGTCCACCCGTATCGGACTGTGTTCAACCAGCGCTCGCTGGAGGCGCTACAGGACGCCGGCGCGGCACTGGACGTGCTGTCGCCGACGCCGTTCGCGCCGCCGGTCGGACCCTACTCGGAGTACGGCGAGGTCCCGACGGTCGAGTCGTTCGACGAGTACGCGGTCCACCACCCGCGCTTTCTCTACGCGCTCCCCAAGCAGTTGTTCTACCACCTCTCGGGCGACTCGCTGGCCAAGCGCGCGAGTCGCTACGCCGCGCGGACGTTCCCTGAACCCGACGTGGTCCACGCCGCGTCGATATACCTCGACGGCTACGGCCTGCTCCCGTACGCCAGACGGCGCGACCTCCCGCTGTTCGTCGTCGCCCACGGTGACGTACTGCTCAACTACGAGACGTTCTCGAACGCGGTCAGAGAGCGCATCGCCGAGACGCTCGACTACGCCACCGAAGTCCTCTGCGTGAGCGTGGACTTCGCCGAGCGCGCGACGCGACTGACCGACGAGGAGAAGATTCGACTCCTGCCCATCGGCGCGGACCCCGACCAGTTCCCGACCGAGCGCCGCGACGAGATACGCGACTCGTTCGGTATCGACCCCGAGACGACGCTGGTGCTGTTCTGCGGCCAGTTCATCGAGCGCAAGGGCGTCGGCGAGATAATCGACGTGTTGCCGCGACTGGACGACGACGAGACCGAACTCGCCTGCATCGCCCACACGGGCGACCTGAAAGACGACCTCGAACGGGCGCTGGCCGAGTCGCCGGTCGCGGGCCGACTGCTGGAGAGCGTGCCGACGCCCGAACTCCGGGAGTGGTTCGCGGCGGCCGACCTCCTGTTGCTCCCGAGCTACGGCGAGGGTCGCCCGACGGTCATCTACGAGGCGATGGCGAGCGAGACCGCGGTTCTCGGCTCGACGGCGGGCGGCATCCCCGAGCAGGTCGCCGAGGGCGAGACGGGACTCCTCGTGCCGCCGGGCGACCCCGACGCGCTGGAGCGGGCCCTCTCGGAACTGGTCGGCGACCGGACCCGGCTCCGCCGGATGGGCAAGCGCGGCCACCGGCGACTGGTCGAGGAGGGCTGGACGTGGGAGCAACACGCCGAAGAACTCCAGCGGATTCACCGAGAGGCGATACCGCGGATACAGACGTGAGAGCGCGGTCGGTTCGAACCTTCGAACCGATTTACGAAGTTCGAGTTTTCGAAGGACGAGTTACGAGGTGCGAGTCGGCGAGTTACGAGAGAGAAGTGAGCGAGGTACGAGTTACGACTCGGCCAGTCCCCGCAGGAACCCGACCCCGTACGCGAGGTACTGGAGCGGGAGGAGTACGACGACTGCGAGCGCGAGCGGGTCGCCCGTCTGCCGGAAGGCGTACGCGCAGGTCCACCCGGCCACGAGGAGGAACGCCGCCAGACTCGCCGGGAGTGCCTGCCGGACCGCTCGCGGGGCGAGTACGCTCCCGGACGCGGCCGAGACCAGCGCCGCGGAGGGGAGGACGGCGTACCACCGGAGCGGCCGCCCGTGGCGACGGCTGACCTTCGCCATCGCCACGCCGTAGGAGTACATCTTGGAGACGAACTCGCGCAGCGTCCCCGGCCGGTGGTGGTCGACCGGAGTCGTGGGGTCGTACAGGAACTCGTACCCTTGTCCGGCGAGTCGGTGGTGGAACTCCGCGTCCTCGCCCACGTCGATGTCGGCGAACGAGTGGTCCTCGAACACGGCCCCGTCGTAGAGGACGTTGCAGGCTGGCATGTTCGACACCCGGCGCACGTCGCCGACGCGGTAGGCTTGGGAGGCCTGTCCGGACCCGAAGACGGTCTCCTGCATCGCCTCGATGACCTTCGAGAGCCGCGAGTCGTCCTCGAAGGTCCAGTTCGGGCCGCCGACCGCGGCGATTCGCTCGTCGTCGGTGTCGGTCAGACGCCCGACCAGCGATTCGAGCCAGTCGCTCGGCACGCGGCAGTCCGCGTCCGTGAACGCGACGTACTCGCCGCTGGCGGCCGCCACGCCCGCGTTGCGACCGTGGCCGATGGACCCGCCGGAATCGTCCACGAGTACGTCGGCGTACTCGTCGGCGACGGCTCTGGTGCCGTCGGTCGAACCCCCGTCCACGACCACGACCTCGTAGCGGTCCCGGTCGTAGGTCTGGCGCGTGAGCGACCGAAGACACTCCTCCAGCGTCTCGGCGGCGTTCAGTGCGACGACGACGACCGACACCTCCGGCAGTGGCGAGTCGCGCTCCGCTCGGTGGTCGGGTGTAGATGCCTGCGTTCCCATCGTTCCCCGTCTCGGCAGGCCGACTGCGAGACGAGGCAGGGTTCGACGACGTGCTATTTCAGCGTTGTGCCGGGGCGAGACCGACCTCCTCGCCTTCCGGAAAGCGGTCACCTCCTCGACTCCCGACGAGCGCCTACCGCGCGACGTGTTCGTGGTACCACGCGACGTAGTTGAGAATCCGCCAGAGTTCGTCGTCGTAGTTCGCGTCGCCGCGTCGGTGGGCCGCCCACAACTCGAAGACGCTGGGCGCGTCGAGGTACGGCGTCGCCGACACGCGCTCTTCGGTCAGCCACCGCGCGATGGCCTCGTGGTCGTCGCGGAACCACCGCGCGACCGGCACGTCGAAGCCGTGTTTCGACCGGCTCCGAACTCGCTGAGGGACGACGTCGCGCACCGCGGCTCCGAGCAGCGGCTTGTAGTCGCCGCCCTGCGTCTTGTACTCCGAGGGGAGACCGTGCAGGAACTCCACGAGCGAGTGGTCGAGAAACGGGACGCGCGCTTCGAGCGACGCCGCCATGCTGGCGTGGTCCACCTTGTAGAGCAAGTCGTCGCTGAGCCAGTGGCGGATGTAGTACGACGAGAGTCGCTGGAGCGTATCGCCGTCCGGAGCCATCGACGCGGCGACGACGCCGTCGAGACTGTCGCCCGGCGGTCGGTCAGACGCGTCCTTGCCGTCGCCGCGGAAGCCCGACTCGCCCTCGCCGTGGAGATACGACTCGGGGGCGGCACCGCCGTAGCCGCGAAGCCAGTTGGTGAGCGTCTGCTCGTCGGACTCTAACGCGGCGAAGTACCGGAAGTAGTCGTCGCCGACTGGGGCCACGTCGCTGGCGAGCGAGGCCGCGTCGTAGACGGGCGACGGGAGGTCGCCGAACCACTCGCGGTGTCGTCGCAACGTGTGAAAGTAGTCGTACCCGGCGAACAGTTCGTCGGCTCCTTCTCCGGTCAGCGCGACCGTCACGTGGTCGCTGGCGTACGCAGAGAGGATAGTGGTCGGGAGCGTCGCGGGGTCGGCGAGCGGTTCGCCGAAGTGTCGGACCACGTCGCCGAACACGTCCATCGACGAGAGGTCCACGGTCGTCTCGTGGTGGTTCGTGCCGAAGTGGTCGGCGACGAATCGCGCCTCGTCGCTCTCGTCGTACGCCGCGCCGCGGAACCCGACCGAGAACGTCTCGACCGGCTCGTCGGTCGCTCGGTCCGCGAGACCGACGATAGCCGACGAGTCGAGACCGCCCGAGAGGAACGCGCCGAGCGGAACGTCGGCCATCAGGCGTCGCTCGACCGCCTCCTCCAACTGGCTCCGGACTCGGCGGGTCGCTTCCGACCGGCTACAGGTCGTCTCGGCGGGCTCGAGCCGCCAGTAACGGTCCGTCCGGACGCCCTCGTCGGTCACGGTGAGCGAACATCCCGGCGGGAGTTTTCGCACGGAGTCCAACAGCGTCTCGGGCCACGGCGTGTACCGGAGCGCGAAGTAATTGCGGACCGCCCGCTCGTCGAGACGGCGGTCCACGTCGGCGGCGAGGAGCGCCGGGAGTTCGCTCCCCCACACGAATCGCTCGGGTTCGTCGGCGTAGTACAGCGGTTTGATGCCGAGCCTGTCCCGCGCGAGAAAGAGGGTCTCGGTCTCGTCGTCCCACAGCGAGAACGCGAACATCCCGTCGAGGTGTTCGGGCATCGAGGAGCCGTACTCCTCCCACAGGTGGACCAGCACCTCGGTGTCGCAGGCGGACTCGAACGCGTGGCCCTCGGCGGTCAGTCGCTCGCGGAGGGTCTCGTGGTTGTAGATTTCGCCGTTGAACACGACCGAGACCGTGCCCTCCTCGTTGGTCTTCGGTTGGGACCCGCCTTCGAGGTCCACGATGGCGAGTCGCCGAGCGCCCATCGAGAGCGGTGCGTCCGGCGCTACGTACGTGGCCTCCTCGTCCGGCCCGCGGTGTCGAATACAGTCGAGCATCTCCGAAAGGGTGTCTCGGTCCGGCTCACCGTACACCCCCGCGATTCCACACATCTCGATAGAGTCACGGTCGAAGTGTACATGTGTGTTGTCCCCGCCGAGGGTCAAAGGGCGATGTAGATTTTCTCACCACGGAGGGTCGAAGCGCGTCACGGCGGCCCCAACGCTAACGTGTGGGTTCGTGAACTACAGAACCGTGACCGACGGCGACAGAGACCACCTCGACGAGTGGCCCGTCGAGCGGACCGTCTACTTGACGCTCGACCTCGAATGCGACTACGGGACCGCGCTCGAACGCAACAGCTACGAAGCGGCTCGCCACACCGAGAGGCTGGCGGCGATACTGGAGCGCCACGACGTGCCGGTCTCGTGTTTCCTCCAGACGGAAGTACTGGAGACCGCGCCCGAGGCCGTCGAGGGACTGACCGAAGCCGACGTGCCGGTGGAGTTCCACGCCCACTCGCACACCCACCCGCGGACCGACGAGTCCGACGTGGGCTTCGAGGTGCGCGAGAGCGTCGAACGTATCCGCGACCGGTTCGGGACCGAACCGCTCGGCTATCGCTTCCCGAACGGCGAGGCCAGTTCGGCGGAGTACGCCACGCTGGCCGCCACAGATGTGGCGTTCGGCGCGAATCTCTTTCCGATGTGGTACCCCGGACGGTTCGACAACACCGGCGAGTCGCCGTACCCGTTCCGCCACGTGCCGACCGACGTGGTCGAACTGCCGTTTACCGTCTACTCCCCGCGGTTCCGCGTCCCGGTCGCGCTCTCGTACCTCAAACTCCTCGGACGCCCGTACGAGGAGTTGGCCACGCGGCGGCCCCCGAGCGTCGTCGTCTTCGACTTCCACATGCACGACCTGTTCGTGCCGGAGTCGTACGACGACCTCTCACGGCCGTACCGCGCGGTGTACGCCCGGCGGAAGTACGACGGCCCGGCGACGTTCGACCGGTTCGTCGGGCGACTGAAACGTCGCGGCTACGAGTTCGGACTGATGAGCGACCTCTACGCGCGGACGGCCGCGGAACTGCGCGAGCGCGAGCGGGAGGTCCCCGCATGAGCGACGCGAGCGAACGCACATCGCGCGAGAGCGCGTCGCGCGCGAGCGACGAATCGACCGACGAACCACTCGAAATTCTCGTCGTCACCGTGGACGAGTACTACTACGTCCCGAAGTTCCTGCGCGGCGTCTTGGACGCCGACGACGTCCGCGTCGTCGGCATCACCGCGATGCCCCCGACGCTCGGCACGGAGAGCACGCCCCGGTTCGCGTGGCGACTCTACCGCACGTTCGGCCCGCGCGTCTTCGCCAAACACGTCGGGTTCTACGCCAAACACGCGCTCCTCGACGCCGCGAACCGTCGACTCGGGCGCGGGGCCGCCTACTCGCCGCGGACGCTCGCCGAGCGCAACGGCGTCGAGTACCGCCACGTCTCGGACGTGAACGACCCCGAGTACGTCGCGTACGCCGAGTCGCTCGCGCCAGACGTGGTCGTCTCGGTGGCCGCGACCCAAAAGTTCGAGTCGGACCTGCTCTCGGTCCCCGACGAGGCCGCTATCAACCTCCACTCGTCGCTCCTCCCGGAGTATCGGGGCGTCTCGCCGAGTTTCTGGACGCTCCGACACGGCGAGTCCGAGACCGGCGTGACGGTCCACCTGATGGACGAGGACATCGACACGGGCGACGTGCTGGTCCAGCGCCCGCTGTCGATACGCGACGACGACACGCTCCACTCGCTGAACGAGCGCGTGGCCGAACGCGGGTCGGACCTCCTGCTCGACGCGCTCCGCGGACTCCGCGACGGCGAGGTCGAGCCGACGCCCATCGACCCCGACGAGGGGTCGTACTACTCGTTGCCCGACAGGAGCGACGTCGAACGGTTCCTCGAACGCGGTCGGCGGTTCTACTGACGCGAGGTCGAACGACCGGCCCGACATCCGGTACAACGCCAGTCCAACGTCCAGCCGGCCGTGTTGGGGTCGAAGCTATCGAGACGCAGAGACGATGCCGTGGTCCACGAAGAACCGGCGCGTTCGCGGGTCGCGCAACAGCGGGCGGAACGTCTGATACGTCTTGAGTTCCGGTACGCTGTTCACCTCCACGACGGTGAAGTCGCCGAAATCGTCCACGAGGAGGTCCCAACCGAGATACGGGGTGAACGAGTGTGACTCGGCGACGTCGGCGATTCGCTCGCGTATCTCCGTCCAACCGGGAACCGTCGTCCCCTCGATTCGCGCCTGCGTGTCGGGGTGGGTCGCTCGGCGGTCGATACCGATTCCGTCCTCCTCGATAGCGCCGGAGAGTTCTCCGGACTCCACGTCCACCCACGCCGCGATGCCGCCTTGGTCGATGTTGTCGATTGGCTTTGACGCGTCCGTTCCGATGTGGTGGACCGCGGCCGGAACGAACGCACCCTCGTCGTCGCTCATCGTCAGGACGCGAATCGTGTTGGTCGCGTCGGGGAACAGACGGTCGCTGTAGTCGGCCTGCTCGACGTACTCGCAGACCAGGTACGCCTCGAGCGCGGAGATCGTCTCCTCGAACTCCGCTCTCGTCCGGGGTTCGCCGTCGACCAAGTGCGTTCCGTTCTCTTTCGAACAGATTAGCACGTCTTTTCCACCCCACCCGCTGTTTCCTTTCAGGACGACCTTCCCGTTCGCGTCGAGTAGGTCGTCCACCCGCGCGGCCGCAGACCCGTTGGCGGACGTGTTGGTCCGCCAGTCCTCGTACGACGGCCCTCCGTCGGTCGATTCCCCGCTCGCCGTCCAGTCGAGCGGATAGAAGTCGCCCCCGTCGACCATGCCGTACATTTCCATCCGATGCTCGTCGTACGGTTCCATGAGCAGGTGGTTGTAGAGTTTGTCGTCCAAAGTGTGCTTCCACGGGTGGTTCACGGAGCGACCCAAGACGTACTGCTCGAAGTCCGAAACGTAGTCCGAGAGCGAGTGCGTATCGAAGTCGTACCGAAGGTCGGTAGCCGGCGTGAACCCGCGTCGCCAGAGCCACAGTCGGCGTCGGAACGGGACCGGAAGTGGGTCCTCGGCCTCGTCGTCCCGCAGTCGCCACCGGTACGTCCTGAAACGGCCGATTTGCCACAGCAACAGCAACACCGGATACGGCGGTGGCGACCGTTCGACGGTCCGGCAGGTCAACGACCGAACGGCGTCGGTCTTCACGTCGTACAGGAGGTCGGCGACTTCTCGAACCTCGTGCCGTATATCGGCCATAGAACGCTTCTCTCGCGTGTATTCGCCCGAGATTTCCCAAAACACGACAACCGAATTCGACAACGGCAAGCATAAATCTACGCCTCCGACGTGAGGGCCTCCTCGTCCGACGAGGGCCGGTAGTTTCACACCCGTCGTTCCACCTCCGTTGTTCCACCCCTGTTCGACGTACGCCGTGACGGGACGAGCGCCGACGAGGCCCGCGCCACAACACTCAAGACCGGAGATAGCCTGAACAAATCGTATCGACCGAGGTGGGGACGATGGGAGTGACAACGAGAAACCGACGGAGACCAAGAGCGGGACCGCCCGTCGCCAGCGGTGGGCTTCGCGGCGACGAGACGGAGCGCGTCGCCCCGAGGAGAGAACTACCGACGAGTGTCGGGTCGAAACGGGGCAAGCATGGCTGAGGAGTTGTCGAAACGGGAGCGACTGCGGTCGCTGACCGAGGTCGTGACCTACCGGCCAGCGCTGACGGTCGCCATCGTCGCGCTGAGCATGGTCGCGGCGGCGTTGGAGGGGGTCGGACTCAGCTTCCTCGTTCCGATTCTCGAACAGGTGAACTCCGGCGGCAGTCCGCCTCAGGACCCTGAGGGACTCCTCGGAGCGTTCTACGGCGCGTATCAGCTCCTCGGCGTGCCGTTCACGCTGGAGTACATCATCCTCGGCGTCGGGTTGGTCATGGTCGCGCGCTACGGAGCGAGTTTCCTCGTCGCGTGGCTCAGGGCGGCGCTCCAGACCGACTACATCCGGCATCTCCAGACGGAACTGTTCGACGCGGCACTCGACGCGCGAGTGTCGTACTTCGACCGGCGCGGGTCCGACGAGATACTCAACGCCATCGTGACGCAGGCTCGCTACGCCGGGCGGTCGATTCGGCACATCGTGCGCATCTTCGAGATGGCGCTGGTCAGCCTCGTCTACCTCGCCATCGCGATGTACCTCGCGCCGACGCTGACGGTACTGACCGCGGTAGTGCTGGGCGGGTCGGTCGGCGTCATCAGGTACGGGCTCGAATCCGGGTACGCGGTGGGCGACCGCGTGGCCGACGCCAACGAGGAGGTCCAAGAGGTCGTGCAGGCAGGGACGCAGGGCATCCGCGACGTGAAGCTCTTCCGGATGACCGACGAGCTGTTCACACAGTTCCGGACGTCGGTTGACAAGTACGCCGACTCGCTCGTCACGCTCCAGCGGAACAAGGCGGGCATCGACAACCTGTACCAACTTACCGTCGCCGTCACCGTGTTCGGCCTCATCTACTTCGCAGTCACGTTCTCGTCGCTCTCGCTGAGCGGACTCGGCGTCTTCCTATTCGCAATGTTCCGACTCGGGCCGAAACTGAGCGCGTTGAACGACTACGTCTACAACGCCGAGGGGGACCTGCCGCACCTCGTCCGGACGCAGGGGTACATGGACGAGTTGAACGACTGCGAGGAGCCGAACCCAGCCACCGAGACGTTGCCCGAACCGGTGGACCGCGTGACGTTCGAGGACGTGTCGTTCGGCTACGAGACGGGCGAGGCGACGGTAGACGACGTGTCGTTCGGCATCGAGCGCGGCGAGTTCGTCGCGTTCGTCGGTCCCTCCGGGGCCGGGAAATCGACCATCGTGAGCCTGCTGACGCGGCTCTACGACCCCGACGAGGGCCAGATCTTCGCCGAGGACACGCCGATACAGCAGGTGGACGTAGACGAGTGGCGCTCGCGGGTGTCGGTCGTCCGCCAGAATCCACACATCTTCAACGACACGCTCAGGTACAACGTCACCGTCGGGAACCGCGACGCGTCGCAGGACGAGGTCGAGCGCGTCTGCGAAATCGCGCAGGTGACGGAGTTCGTAGACGACATGCCGAACGGCTACGACTCGATGCTGGGCGACGACGGCGTGCGCCTGTCGGGCGGCCAGCGCCAGCGCATCGCCATCGCCCGGACCCTGCTGGAAGACGCCGACCTACTGCTGTTCGACGAGGCGACCAGCGACCTCGACACCGCGCTCGAACAACGCGTCCACGCCGGAATCGAGGAGATGGAGCGCGACCACGCCCTCCTCGTGGTCGCCCACCGCCTCTCGACGGTGACGAACGCCGACCGCATCTACGCGATGAAGGACGGCCGCATCACCGAGCAGGGGCCACACGAGGAGTTGCTGGAAGAGCAGGGGAACTACGCCTCGCTGTACTCGGTCCAGCAGTAGTCGGTCGGAGCGAGCGGCCGGGAAACGGTCGATCACCTGCCCACAGGCTTATCTCGGGAAGTCTTGTAGGGAGTCAGAGACGGTGAAAATGACGGATATCCTAAACGAATTGCCTCGTCAGCTCTTCCGGGGACTCTCGGAGGCCGGACTCGGCACGCGGGCGCTCGAACTCTACGACGAGTCGGTCGGACTCTCGAACACCGACCACCTCCGCGGCGTGGACGAGCGGATACGGAACTACGAGTTGAACGACGACGAAGTGGAGGGGTCGGTGCTGTTCCCGATGATTCCGGGCTACGAGGGCGTCACCTTCCGGGCCGCCATCCTCGCGCACGCCTTCCGGACGCGGGGGTACCGACCGACCGTCCTCCGGTGCGCGAGCGACGGTGGAACCTGCGACCTCGGGACGTGTCTGTATCGGTCCTTCGACTGGGACGAGTCGTACGTGTGCGACTTCTGTCAGCGACTCAGCGCCGCGACGACCGAGGCGTTCGGGTTGGACACCATCGACACCGGCGAAGTCTTACCGGCGTCGTACGAACCGCCGTCGAAACCCGACGACATTCGGTCGGTGACGTACCGCGGCGTTCCGGTGTCGGAGTTCGCGCTCGCTACGACCCGAAAGTTCTACCGGCGCTACTCGATAGACCTGACCGCGTCGCCGGACCGCGAGCGATACCTCGCGTTCCTCCGGGACGCGATGAAACTCGTGGACGTGTACGAGACCCTCTTCGAACGTCGGGACTTCTCGGCGGTCGTCGTCAACGAGTCGGTGTACGTCCACGGCGGGGTCCCGCTGGCGGTGGCCCGACGACACGACGTGCCGGGGTACGTCCAAGAGGTCGGGTTCCAAGCGGGGTCGCTGATGTTCGGGCGGGCCCAGAACCGCAGTCCGATGCCCCACTTCGTGGATTCGGGGGCCACCGAGCAGTTCCTCGCGCGGGAACTCGGCGACGAGCGACGCGAGCGAATCGCGGCGGTGATGGACCAGCGCAAGACGGGCGACGGCTCGATGAACTTCTCGGCGACGAGCGACGTGTCGGTGGACGTGGACGATGACACCGTCGTGGGCCTGTTCACCAATCTGCTGTGGGACGCGTCGATGGAACTCGGGGACGCGGACCTCCCCTTCGAGAACACGTACGACTGGCTGGAGACGACGATAGCGACGCTCCAGTCGGCCGACGACGTGCAGTTGGTCCTGAAGACCCACCCGTCGGAGTCCCAGCGCGACACCAACGAGAGCGTCGCGGAGTGGGTCGAGCGAACGTACGACGGGACGCCTCCGAACGTCGAACTTCTCCCGCCCGACACCGACGTCGATACGTACGAGTTGATGGCGGAGGTGGACCTCGGACTCGTGTTCACCTCCACGACTGGCCTCGAAATGGCGTACGACGGGACACCCGTCGTCGTCGCCGACAGGGCACCGTACCGGGGCTTCGGGTTCACGTTCGACCCGACGACGAAAGACGAGTACGAGCAGTTGCTCGCCGAGCGCGACGAGTTGTCGATGACCGACGAGATGCGGGCGCGCGCTCGGCGCTACGCCTACCTCTCGTTCGTCCACCAGAACTTCGAGTTCCCGTTCGTCGGCGTGTGGGGTTCACAGGAGATAGCCGACTTCAGCGTGAGCCACGACCAGCTGAAACCCGGAAACGAGAACTTCGACGCGATAGTCGAGCGGGTTACGAGCGGCGACCCCGCTCTGCCAGCACTGCCGAGAGCGCCCGAACAGTCGTGAGCGCCCGAGCAACGGAGCCTCCTCGAACGCTCGAACCCGTCGAACGGTCCGCTCAGCGACCGGCCGAGTACGGTTCGAACTCGTCGCGGTCGCGGAGTTCCCCGTTCGGATAGCGTATCGTCCACGGCGGCACGTCCTCGTCTACGTACGACAGGGCGGTGACGACCGCTCCCTCGCCGATGGTGACGCCGGGCATCACGACCGCGTTCGAGCCGACGAAGGCCTCGTCACCGACGGTAATCGGGGCCATCACGTCGTCTCGCTCCTCGCTCGGGACGCGCGTACTCATGTGCGAGGTCGCCTTCGAGTAGCGCGTCACGAGGACGCAGTTGTACGTCACCGCCACGTCGGAGCCGACGACCAACTCGCCGCCGCCGACGACCCGCGTCCCGGCGTGGAGACACGAGTGGTCGCCGAGTTCGGTGTGCCGACCGCAGTTCAGGAAGACAAAGTCATCTATCTCGACGTTCTCGCCGAGCGTCAAGTTCTCGGGGTTGACGATGCGCGCCCCGTCGTAGACGTACTCGTGGGACGCCTTGAGTTCGGCCTCGTCCATGGACGCCACCACGACGGAATCGCGTAAAACAGTACCTCCGGGTTCGAGTTTCGAGTCGGCCTCGTCTCCTCGTCGGCGACCTGCGGCAACTGATGACCGAAGTCGTCTGCTGGCGGCCCGAACCGTCGGCTGGCGGCCGGACTTATTGGGCAGTAGGTCGTACCCCGGACGGTCACGATGAACGATTCTGTCCTCGGAGTCGTCCCCGCGCGCGGCGGGTCCGAGCGCGTCCCGCGGAAGAACCTCGCCGAGGTCGCGGGCAAACCGATGGTCGCCCACGCGGTCGAACAGGCAGAGAGCGCCGACGCGCTGGACGAGGTAGTCGTCTCGACGGACGACGAGGAGATACGTCGCGTCACCAGAGAGTTCGGCGGGGACGCCCCCTTCGAGCGACCGGCGGAGTTGGCGACGGACACTGCGAGCAGTACCGACGTCCTCGACCACGCGCTGTCGTGGTACGAGACCGAGCGCGGCGAGACCTTCGACGTGGTGGCGATGATTCAGGTGACGACGCCGCTCCGGACGCCGGCGGACGTGGACGGTGCCCTCGAACGCCTCTACGAGGAGGACGCCGATTCCGTCGCCACCGTCGCCGAATATCAGACGCCGCCCGTGTGGGCGGTCTACGAGGAGGACGACCGTCTCCGGCAGTTCTTCGACGGCGACTACCTCTGGACCGACGACGAGGTGCCACGGAGCCAAGACCTGCCGACGCTCTACTACCCGAACGGCGCGGTGTTCGCCGCGACGGTCGAGGCGTTCCGGCGGGCGGGCGGCTTCTACACCGACCACACCGTCGGTTACGAGATGCCGCCCGAGCGGTCGATAGACGTAGACGAGCCGTTCGAGTTGCGGATGGTGCGTGCGCTCGCCGAGTACGACGAGACGGAGTGAACGGACCTCACTCGGGCTTCCGGAGGAGAAACGCCCGGTCGAGGTCGTCGTTCTCCCGGTACTCGATGAATCGCTCGGTCGTGCAGTCGAGGTCGTGGCGGTCGAGATACCGTGCGAGGAAGTCGGTCTTCCAGAGCATGCGCTGTTCGCCGCGCCACTTGATTTCCGTGTACTCGTCGGCGTGGAACTCCAGCCCCCACATCCACTCGCCGGAACACCGGACGATTTCGTCTATCACCGAATCGACCGACTCGGGCGGGACCGTCACCAGCGTCTCGTTGGTGAACACGAGGTCGAACTCGCCGTCTCGGAACGGGAGATCGGTCGCGGTCGCCTTCAGCACCTCTATCTCGGGACGGTGGCGGCGACACCGGCGGAGACCGCCCGTGTGAACGTCCACGCCGTACAGGTTCTCGAACCCCATCTCGTGGAGTATCTCCAACTGGATGCCGATGCCACAGCCGACTTCGAGGACCGTCGCGTCACGGTCCACGCGGTCGAGGAACTCTCCCATCACGTCCGACTGACCGAACCCCCACTGGTCGGTCCTGAGTCGGTCGAACTCCTCGACGGTGGTCGGGTGGCGCTCCCAGTAGCGCCGACCGAACTCGCCGTCCCACATCTCTATCTGTCTGGTGCGTTCCGGCATCGTATCGACACCGACTCATGGCGTCGAGAGGCTTAAGTGCTGACGTGAGCGCGCCACGTCGAGTAGAGCGACGAGCGCCGTGACCCCGCTCGTCGCCCACGATGCGGCCAGGGAGTAGATATAACACCGGAGACGCCGACAGAGGCCGTAGGCGGTCCCCGACCGCCGGGGTGGACATGGGATACGAAACCGACACCGACGCCGACGACGAGCGGCGCGTACGAGAACTCTTCGAGAAGCTGTACCCGATATGCCGGAGCGTCACCGGGCCGGGTCTCCGCGAGAGCCTCGGGATACTGCGCCAGGAGTTCCCGCTGGAAATCGAGGGCGTCTCGTCGGGAACCGACGTGTTCGACTGGACGATTCCCGACGAGTGGCGCATCCACGAGGCGCGACTCGTCGGCCCCGACGACGAGGTGTACGCCGACTTCGAGGACCACAACCTCTCGGTGGTCAACTACTCCGCGCCGGTGGACCGACGGGTGTCGCTGTCGGAGTTGCAGTCGCACCTCTACTCCAGCGAGGCGGTGCCCGAGGCGATTCCGTACGTCACGAGTTACTACGAGCGCCACTGGGGGTTCTGCGTGCCCGAGACGGTCCGCGAGTCGATGCCCGAGGGCGAGTACCACGCCTACGTGGACAGCGAGTTCGTGGACGGCGAACTGAACTACGGCCACGCCCTCCTCGAGGGCGAGACCGACGACGAGGTGCTGTTGAGTTCGTACCTCTGTCACCCCTCGATGGCGAACAACGAGTTGAGCGGCCCACTCGTGATGGCGCTGCTCTACGACCGCATCGCCGACTGGGACGACCGACGGTACACCTACCGGTTCGTCCTCTGTCCCGAGACTATCGGGAGCCTCGCGTACCTCTGGCGCTACGGCGACCACCTCCGGGAGAACGTCGTCGGCGGACTGGTGTTGACCTGTCTCGGCGGCCCGGAACCGAACCTGAGCTACAAGCGAAGCCGAGAGGACGACACCCTGCTGGACAGGCTCGTCGAACAGCGCGCCCGCCGAGGAGAGCCGGTCGAGACCCGACCGTTCGCCGAGATGTTCGGGTCGGACGAGCGCCAGTACTGCTCGGCCGGGTTCGACCTCCCGGTCGGACAGGTCGCACGCACCGTCTACGGCGAGTACGACGAGTACCACACGTCGGCCGACGACGGCGAGTTCATGGGGTTCGAGTCGCTGGTCGAGAGCGCCGACTGGATAGCCGACCGCCTATGGGAGTTCGAACACGCCGGGCGACAGCGAAACCTCGAACCCTACGGCGAACCGATGCTGAGCAAGCGCGACCTCTTTCCGACGGTCAGCGACTGGTCGGACCAGACCCGGCAGTTGACCGGGGTCGGGGAACTCTCCGAAGAGAAATTCTTCAAGCGCGTCCTGCTCGTCCTCCAGTACAGCGACGGCGACCACGATTTGGTGGAAATCGCGGACGAGCGCGACTGCACCGTCGAAGAACTCGTGCCAATCGTCCGCCGACTGTACGACGAGGAGTTGCTCGAGCCGCTACGCTGAGTCGGTCTCGTCGTCGGTTCGGGCGTCGGCTTTCCGAAGCAGGAATATCTCGTCTCTGTTGTCGGTCTCCTCGTAGTGGAGGAACCGCGACCGGACCGTCTCGAGGTCGTGGTTCTCCCGGTAGTGACGCCGGAAGTCGGTCTTCCAGTAGAGCTGTTCGTCGTGGTCGCTGTCGATTTCGACGTACTCGTCGGCGTAGAACTCCGAGCCGAGGACGTACTCGCGCGAACACCGCACGATTTCGGACTGCACGTCGGCGAGCAGGTCCGGCGGGATGGCGACGAGACAGCCGTTCGTGAACACGAGGTCGAACGACTCGTCCTCGAAGGGGAGCCGGCTCGCGTCGCCGACGACGGCGGGAACGTCAGGCGCGTACTCGCGGGACTTGGCGATCGCGTACGACTGCACGTCGAGACCGACCACGTTCTCGAAGCCGAGTCGCCGGAGACACCGCAGTTGGACCCCGACGTTCGACCCGACTTCGAGTATCTCGGCGTCGCGGTCCACGTCGCCGAGGAGGTCCCGGTATATCTCCGACTGGGTGAGACCGTACTGCTCCCGGCGGAGCGATTCGAGGTCTTCGACCGTGTGGGGGTTGCGTTCGGTGTATCCGACTCCGGCGTCACCGGCCCACTTCTGTCCCTGTTCGCTCATCGTCCCGCCTCGCGTGGGAACCTCGTCCGGTCGTGAGTCGGGCGGTTCGCTGGCTGTCCGTCGAGCGTCGAGTGGCTTTGGAAGTTGGTCATTCGGTCAGGATTCGGCCACGCCGAGTTCGGATTCGAGCGTCTTGTAGTTGCTGTACCGGGTTTCCGTGTAGTCTTGGAACCGACCCTCCGCGAGCGCCCGTTTTATCTCGCGGGCGGCGTCCGGAATCGTCCGCCGGACCTCGTAGTCGAGTCGGTCGTGAATCTTCGAGAAGTCCACGCGATAGCTCCGGTCGTCCTCGTTCTCGGGCTGGTGGTCGATAGTCGCGTCCGGGAACACCTCCGAGACCATCTCGCCGATCTCCTCGACGCGATAATTCTGGGCGTTCGAACCGACGTTGAACACCTCCGCGGAAACGTCTTGAATCGGTGCCTCCAGACAGGCGATGTAGGCCCGCGCGGCGTCGGCGACGTGGACGTTCGGGCGATACTGGTCACCGCCGAATATCGGAATCCGACCCTCGTCGTGGGCCTTCGCCGAGAGGATGTTGACCACGAGGTCGAAGCGCATCCGGGGCGAGAGACCGTAGATAGTTGCCATCCGGAGAATAGTCGGTGAGAAGTTCTCGTCGGCCATCTCCAACAGCGCCTCCTCGGAGTCTATCTTCGTCTGGGCGTACAGCGAGACCGGATTCAGCTCCGAGGTCTCGGTCAGCAGTTCGTTCTCCTCGTCGAGACCGTAGACGCTACACGTCGAGGCGAACAGGAAGCGATTAACTTGGTGATACTTACAGATACCCGCCGCGAGTCGGACCGCGTGGAGGTTCATCTCCAAGGTCTTCTGGGCGTCGATACGCGACGCCGGGTCGCCGACGAGCGCGCCGAGATGGATAACCGCATCGACGCCGCGAATCGCTTCGGTCACGTCGGCGATGGAGCGCATATCGCCCTCCATCAGCGTGAACCGGTCGTCGTCAGCGAGGTCTTCGACGCCTTGGCGGCCGTACAGGAGCGTGTCGAGGACGCGGACGTCGTACCCCGCCGAGAGGAGTTCCCGAGAGAGGACCGACCCGATGTACCCCGCCCCGCCGATGACGAGGACGGTCTCGACGTTCCGGCCCGCCTCGACGGACTGGTTCGAGACGACTCGTCCGTTACGGTCTACCTGTTCGAAGCCTAAGACGTGGCCGTCGGAGACCACGGGGACGATGAGCGTCTCGTGGTCGGAGGTCCGCCGACGCAACTCTTCGAGGTCCAGTCTACTCGATACGTCGCCGGAGACGTCCTCTGCGTGCAGGACGACGGGGTCCTCGGTCGTCACCTCGGCGATAGCCGTATCGAGGTCGAGGCCGTCGAGGATACCCCGCCGGATGTCCCCGTCAGTCGCGGTCCCGTGGAAGCGACCGTCTTCGTCCACGACCGCGACGAAACCGGTACCCGCTCTATCCATCGTCTGCATCGTCTCGGCGAGCGACGCGTCGGCCGAGACGGTCATATCGCTTGGATTATCGAGTGTCATCGTTCGTGTCTCCCCCAGAAAGAGCTGACAGCGGTCATCTCCGGGGTCGTCCCACGTAACCACAAACGCGGGCATTGTTATTGGCCGAATGAACGCACGGTATCGGTGGTTTTCGTCGTTCCCGGTCGCTGCTACTTCGATTAAGCCTCCCGAGACGGAAGTGAGCCGAGACGGAGCGGAGAGGAACGTTCGGGAAGGCAAACTGGAGACGAGCGTTCGGCGAAGGCAACCAGAGACGAGCGCCGACGGCTCAGACGCCAGCGCGCACGGCCGCGACGATTCGGTCGGCCTCCTCGAGCGAGAGGTTCGGATGAATCGGTAGCGAGAGGACTCGTCCGGCCACGTCCTCCGTGACCGGGAGCGCGCCAAGTTCGTAGTCGTAGCGGCCCCGGTAGTAGTCGGTCAGGTGGACCGGCGGGTCCCAGTAAATTTTCGAGGAGACGTTGCGAGCGTCCAGCGCGTCTATCACGGCGTCTCTGTCCACGTCCGGCGAGAGCGTGACCGTGTACAGTTGGCGGACGTGCGTCGAATCGGGGAGTCCGCGGTGGGGTTCGACGCCCGCCACGTCGGCGAGTCCCTCGGACAGTCGGTCGGCGGCACGGCGTCGTCCGTCGATTAGCTCGTCCACTTTCTCCATCTGCGCGCATCCGATTGCCGCCACCACGTCCGCCATGCGGACGTTCGTCCCGACGTCGGGGTACCGACCGCTCGCGCTCGACTCGAAGTAATCCGAGGATTCTCGACCGTGTGACCGGTAGAGACGGGCGTTCTCTGCGATTTCCGGGTCGTCCGTGAGGACCGCGCCGCCCTCCCCGGTGGCGACGACCTTGTTCTGGCAGAAGCTGAACGCCGCCGAATCGCCGAACGTGCCGACCGACTGGCCGTCACACGTCGCGCCGAGCGATTCGGCCGCGTCCTCGACCAGCGCGAGGTCCTCGTCGTCGGCTATCGCGGCCAACTCGTCGATTCGACAGGTCGTGCCGTAAGGATGGACCGGCAGGAGCGCGGCCGTCTCGTCGGTTAGCTCGTCGCGGACCGACGCGGGGTCGAGTCCGTACGTCTCGCGCTCGATGTCGGCGAACACCGGCCGCGCGCCGACCAACTCGACGGCGTTCGCGGTGGCGACGAACGTGAACGACGGGACGACGACCTCGTCGCCCGGCCCGACGCCGTGGGCCCGAAGCGCGGTCACGAGCGCGGTCGTCCCGGAGTTGACCACGACGGCGTGGTCCACGCCCACGTACTCCTCGAGTCGCTCCTCGAACTCGGTGACGAACGGGCCTTTCGCCCAGAAACCGCCGCGGGCGATGGACTCCGTGGCGTTCGCTACGTCTCGTTCGTCCCACGCGATTTCGAACAGCGGAATCTCGGGCGGGTCGTCCGCGGCGGAGTCGGCAGCCGACTGGTCGCTCGGGGACCGTTCGGCCGCGGGGCGGTCGCTTGCGGGTCGGTCGCTTGCGGGTCGGTCGCTCACCGTATCGTGCCTCCGATTGCACTCGACATGGGCACCGACTCCAACGCGAGCCAGTATTGTAATTGAAGCGTTAACCACGATTACAGAGCATTGACTGCCAGTACGCTCCGACAATAGCGTTCGACGCGTCGGAAAGGTCGGAACCTATTTCGACGTCAGGGTCGCAGGTCCGACGATGCATTTCGGCGTACGTGCAGACGGCGGACCCGAACGGGGGTTCGGTCACCTCGTCCGGACCCGGACGCTCGCGCGTGAACTGCTCGCCAGAGGCCACGCGGTGACCTACCTCACGAAGACGCCCGAGAGCGTCCGGCGCGTCTGCGACGACGAGATGGCAGTCGTCTCGTTACCGACCGAGGAGGAACCCGACGGTATCGAAGCCGACGCGGACGAGAACGTGGCGCGACTCCTCGATGCGGCCCGCGAGGAGGGAATCGACGCTCTCGTCGTGGACCGAGGAGCGGTCGGGCTAGAGGCCCAGCGCACCCTCTCGGCGGCGCTCCCGCTCGCGCTGATACTCGACGGGGAGGGAGGGACGGTCGCCTGCGACCTCGTGGTGAACGGCCACCTGTACGCGACGGTCGACGACTACGATTTCGAGTGCGACGAGCCGGACTGGTGCGTCGGAAGCGACTACTACCTCTTCGACGCCGACCTCCGGCGACTCGCCGACCGGGAGGTGCCGTGGCGCGACCCGCCGGAGCGCGGCCTGATAACGATGGGCGGCAGTGACGTGGGGAACGCGACCCCCGACGCGGTCCGGGCCTTCGACGGGACCGACCTCGAAATCGACGTTATCGTCGGGCCGGGGTTCGGGAACGAGGCCGAAATCGAGGCCGCGGTCCGGGAGACGGACGCGACCTTCGACGTGGTCAGGGACCCCGACGACCTCCCGCGGCGGATGTTCGAGGCCGACCTCGCGGTCACGGCGCTCGGACTCACCGTCTACGAGTTGCTCGCGCTCCGGACGCCCTTCGTCGGTCTCCCGCAAGCGCCCGACCAGTACCCGAAAGTCGCCCCGCTCCGGGAGCGAGACGCCGGACTCGTCGTCGCTCCGGAGAGCGACGACCGCGAGGTGGCCGACGCGGTCTCGACGCTACTCCACGACGCCGACCGCCGCCGGACCTTCTTCGAGCGGGGCCGGGAACTCGTCTCCGGCGACGGCACCGCGGCGGTCGCCGACCGACTCGAAGAACTCGGGTGAGAACTGCGGTCGGTGAAAGACGGCCCGTCGCTACTCGTCCACCGGGTCGCCGGTCACGTCGTCCCACCGGATGCCGCTCCCGGCGTCGAGGTCTCGGGTCGCCTCCCGGCCGACGACGGCGTCGAGATACTTGGGTTCGACTCCTCGCTCGCGCTCGCCCGAGCGGAGCGCCGAGACGGCGGACTCGTCGATGACCTCCCCGGCAGCGAGCGTCTCGGTCGCGTGGACCGTCCGCCGTGACGACTCGTACCAGTCGCGTTCGGCCGGTTCGACCGCGACCGACCCGTCGCCGAGCGCGACCTCCGTGTCCCGAATCGCGGTTATCATTCGGTCGAGTTCGTCCGGTTCCAGCGCGAAGGAGTGGTCTGCTCCCTCCAAGTCGCTGTCCAGCGTGAAGTGCTTCTCGACTACCGACGCCCCCAGTGCGACGGCGGCGGTGGGCGCGACGACCGGGTCGGTCGTGTGGTCGGAGTAGCCGACCGGCACGTCGAACTCGTCGGCGAGCGTGGCGACGGCACGCACGTTGGCCGATTCGAGCGGCGTCGGGTACGACGAGACGCAGTGCAGGAGCGCCACGTCGGAAGCACCGGCGTCCCGTAGGACAGCGAGTGCCTCGCGCACGTCTTCGAGGTCGTGGGCTCCGGTCGAGGCGACGATAGGTTTGTCGCGCTCGGCGACCTGTCGAAGGAACGAGTGGTGGCTCAGCATCGACGAGGCTATCTTGAACGCCGGAACGTAGTCGTCGAGTTCATCGAGCGCGCGCTCGTCCAGCGGCGTGGACATGAACAGTACGTCGCGGTCGTCACAGTGGTCTCTCAGCTCCGGAATCCAGTCGTACGGCATCTCCATCTCGGCGACGAACTCACGGAGCGACCGGTCTTCGACGCTCCCGGCGTCCTCGGCGTACATCGTCTCGGCGCGGAAGTTCTGGAACTTCACCGCGTCGGCACCGGCGTCCGCGGCGACGTCTATCAACGATTTGGCCTGTTCCAAGTCTCCGTCGTGGTTCGACCCGGCTTCCGCGATGACGAAGGTCGGCCGGTCGGTTCCGATGTCGTGTCCCCCGATTTGCATGGCCTCTGATTCCACGACGAGCCACCAAAGCGTTGGGGGCCGCGGCGCGAGGACCGGTCAGGAGGACCTACCCGTAGACGTTCGAGAGTATCGCCTCCAGATTGACGATGCGATGGAGTTTCCGTGCCTCGTGGTACGTCGCGGTGTCGCCGACGCGAGCGAGCGCAGAGTCGTACCGAGTGCGGAGGTCGGCCGCCACCTCGTCGGACGCGAGCGAGACGGCGAGCGAGCGGTCGGGGTCGAGTCGGTCGGCGTAGCGCGCGAGCAACGGCAGGGGAAGTTCGGCTTTGTACTCCGACTCGGCGGCCATCTCGCGTTTCCTGTCGGCGACGCTGTCGAACGCGGCGTCCTGATACGTTCGACCGAGGCGGTCCTCGACGTACTCGTAAATCTCGCGCTTGGGGGAGACGGCGTCGCGGACGGTTCGACGCTTGCCGACGAAGTACGAGACGAGCGGTCCCCAGTTGGCGGGCAACGACATCCGCGTCCCGGCGGCGACCGGGAACGTGGTCAGCTCCTTGCTCATGTTGTGCGAGTAGTAGTAGAAGTTGAGCACGTCGATGGCGGTCCGGAGGTTCGAGTCGCGGGTCCGCGCGAGGAGCGTCCCGACCTCCTCGGTCGCCGTCTCGTCGTCGCCGGGCGCAACGAAGGTCGGGCGCATGCACGAGACCGCGCCGACCAGATAGCCGATGGCGGAGGGGTCGGCCTCGAAGTCGGTGTCGCGCACCGAGAGGGCGAGGCGCGCGTACAGCCGTCGGAGGGTCTCGCTCTCGATATACGGGTCGGTGAACTGGGCGTTCTTGGCGACCTTGAACGCGAACCCGCCGACGTCGCGGGTCGCGTACAGGTACGCGCCCGGCGAGAGTTGCGGGCGCTTCATGTCCACCGTCGCCACGGCGTCGGTGTTCTGACCGTTGAGCACGAGGTCGTACCGGTCGCCGACGGCGAGTCCGTTGCTCGGCGCGAACGGATTCACGAAGTCCCGCTCCAAATTCCGCTGGAGTCGGTCGAGGGTCGCCGCAGAGTCGGGCGGCCAGCGGTAGTCGAACACGTCCAACGTCGCTCCAGCGGCGTCGGCGACTCGGCGCGCTCGGGGGACGTTGTTCGCGTTCGGACCGATGTCCACGGCGGCGAGGTCGAGCGCCCCGTCGCCGCGGTGTCGGTCCAGCGCGAGGTAGTAGGCCGTGCTATCGACGCCGCCCGAGAACAGCAGGAGGACGTCCTCGTCGGCGACGCGTCGCGCTATCGCTCCGAACGCGGACGCGAGGTTCGCCGGACGCTCGTCGGCGTAGCCCGCGAAGTGGCGGAACTCCGCGATGGAACCGCCGTCCACGTCGATGTAGCTCGCAGGTGGGAGTCGGTGAATCGACTCGAAGACGCTCGTAAACGGTAACTGCAACTCGACGCGCTCGTAGTACCGTTCGAGGGCGTCGGCGTCGAACGACAGTCGCTCGCGCGGGACCGACTCCAACACGCGCGACAGCACGGTGGCGACCACCGTCGAATCGCCCAACGGCGCGACGTACCCGCCGGGGTAGCCCGGCGACGTGACCAGTCGGACGCCCTCCTCGGCGAAGTCCGCGAGGACGTAACTGCCACACGACCGCCGCGCCTCGGCGGCCAGAAAGTCCGTCAGGTCCCGACTGCGATACTCGTCGGCCAGCCGCTCGGCCGACGCGTGCAACGGCGTGCCGAACACGCGAACGCCGTCGTCCGGCGAGTCGGTCGTGTGGACGCGAAACTTCTCGGTCTCGTCCGGCGGCGGCGCGGACGCTGTCGTCGCGTGCCTCGTCCGGCCGCCGTCGGTGCGGTCTCCCGCCGTCTCCTCCCCCGTCATCCCTTCGCAAGGCCAATCAGGTCCGTATTAAAAATGACGCCCCCGGAACGTCGGCGCGGCCGGATCGTTCGGAGCCGTTACACGTCACGACGTGCGGTCTTCGGAGGTCAATTCCCGTCAGCCGAATCGGCGTCGGAACCCGATTCGACCGCGCGTGCGGCCGCCTCGACCGCTTCGCTCGCGGCCGACTCCGAGATGGAGTCGGCCGCGAACGCCGCCCGCTCGTAGGTCTCGGTCAGGCGTCGCAGGTCGGCGAGTCGCTCCTCGCGCAAGGTCGCCCGGCAGTCGTCGTAGAACTCCCAGTGGGTCTCCGCCGAGGCGCGCCCGACCGACCCGTCGAGTCGCTTCCGGGCCGCGGCGTAAGCGAGGAGGGCCGCGTCGTCGCGGTCGCCCGCTCGTTCCGATCCATCGCCGTCGAGTCGCTCGGTCGCCGCGTCGAGGAGCGCGGCGGCTGACAGACCGGCGTCGGCCGGAATCGTCTCCGAGAGGTCCGACGCCGCGGCCGAATCGTCGGGCGTCGGGTCGTCGCCCCGGCCCCAGTCGTTTCCGCCGAGTCGCCGAGCGAGGACGACGCCGATGACCGCGAGTCCGGCCAGCCCCGCCACGCGGAACGCCAGCGGGAAGTCCGACGAGTTCCGCTCGCCGGTCTCGAAGGTGACGGTGCCGTCGGCGCTGCTCGCTCGCAGGTTCCCGCCGGTCGGCGAGTAGGCCGTCCCGACGCGCGCCCGCTCGCCGACCGACGAGGGGACGGGCACGACCGCGGCGTAACTGCCGGTCGCGTTCGTCGTCACCGTGCCAACCGCGGTCCCGTTGACCGACAACTGGAGCGTCCGATTCGCCAGCGGCGCTCCCTCCTCGGCAGTCAGCCGCCCCGAGACGAACAGGTTCCCGTTCCGCTGTCGAATCTCGCGGACCGAGAGGTCGGTCGCGGTCGGTTCGACCGCGACCGAGGAGGTGACGTTCGCGGCACGGAATCGCCGGTCGGCGAGTCGCACCCGGACCGGGCGCTCGCCGGTCGAGAGGTTCGCCGGGACCGTCGTCGAGAGCGAGAACGAGCCGTTCGGTCCCGTGGTGGTCCGACCGACCGGGAACCCGGCGAGCGTCGCCACGACCGGTACGTCGCTCGTGGTGACGTTGTCGGCTCGGACGGCCCCCGCGACGGTCAGCGAGTCGCCGAAGCCGACCGATTCGGTGGCGTTCGTAATCTCCAGTTCCGGCTCCGCGCGCTCGACGCCGAATCGCACCGTGGCGTTGTCGCGGAGGTACCGCGACGAGTTCGCGGGCCGAAACTGGACCGTGCGAGTCCGGTCGCCGACCGACGCGAGCGTCGGTCGGTAGTCCACCTCGAAGTGGCCGGTGGCGTTCGTCCGCGTCCGGACGGTCCGGTTCTCGACGCGGAGCGTGACGTTACGCGGGCCGACCGCGCTCCCGTTCGCGGCGGTGGCGAGTTGTCCCCGGAGCCGCACGCGGTCGGTGAACGATCCGTTGGCCGCGACCGCATCGACCGAGAGGGTCGTCCGGACGAGCGTCTGGTTGCGGACCGTCTGCTGGGTCGCCAGCACGTCGGTGCGAACGCGCTCGATTTGGCGAGTCGCGTTCGTAGTCGCGTTGCGCGCCGTTGACGCGGTGGCCTGCGCGGCCGAGACGTTGGTGTAACTCCGCTGGAGGGCGGCGGCCGACCGGTTGACCGCGGCCAACCGGCGTTCGAGTTCGTGCGCGAGGAGGCGCTCGCGGCGCGTCGTCCCGTTCTCTCGGACGCGCTGGTACCGCTGGAGCGTCGTCCGGTAGTCGTTCACGTCGGCGAGGAACGCCCCCTGAATCGCGCCGACGCCGTCGAGGTCCGAGAGGTTCGCGCTCTCGTTGCCCGACGTGCCCTTCAACTCGGCGTACTTGTCGGCGAACTCCTCGAACTTCGAGTCGTTGCCGACGAGGCGGCGGGCGCGCTCGGAGTCCTCGTCGCTGACGTCGATAGAGCGCACGAGGCGTTCGACCATGCGGTCTTGGAGCCACGACTCCACGTCGCTGGCGTTCGAACCCTCACCGACCAGTCCGGGGTTCCGGTGGTTGACTGTGGTGTTGTTGCCGCCGGGCGCGGTCGTGGTGTTCTCTTGGGCGACGAAGCCATCGTTGTCGGCCCCGGACACAGATTTGTCTGTTTCGGACCCGTCTATATCGTTGTCAGAGACGGACGCGGCCGTGTCAAACACGTTGCTCGCCGACCCACCGCTCGCGGAGACTCCTCCGGCGACCGCACCGCTCGCGGCGGCGAACAGGAGCGTCAGTGTGACGGCGACGCTCCGCAGTCGCTCCCCATCGACCCCCCTCACGGACGATTGCTACTGTGGCGAGCGTAATACCTTTATTGGGGAGCGGTTGGTTGTTTGATGGTAGCTACTGTCACGATAAGCGAGGGATAACGTGAAAGCGAGGCGACTGCTCGGGGGACACCAGTCGAGAACTCGACCGACCGGACCACCGACAGACGCGAAACCAGCCGAACCGCCAAGGAACGCTCATACCGACGAGAACGACGACCTCCGAAACCCGCAGAACGTCGATCGTCCTCTCTTTCACCCCCGAAACGACCAACAGCTTGAACTACAGATACGTCGTGCGTGGTTCTGATGGGGGTTACTCGCGGATACTGGGGAGACCTCGGACTCGTCGTCGCGTTGACCGGAGCGGCCTCGCTGTCCGCCGAGCCGGTCCTGTTGGTCGGCGCGGCGGGCGTCGGCGGCTGGCTCCTCGCGCGCCACTACGCCTTCGTCAGGTCGCTCACCGACGTCGCCGGGTCGCTCGCGGTGGCCCAGTCGCCCGAGCGCGACCGGCTCACCGAGGAGGACACCGTCGAGGTCGCGCTCGACGCGACGCTCCCCGAACCCGCCTCGTTCGCCCTCGAACTCGACGCCGACGCACCCGTCGGCGTCGAGGCCGACGAGCGGGAGACACGCACTACGCTCCCCGCGGGCGAGCGCGAGACAACCACGACGTTCGACGCCCACTGTCCGCTGGCGGGCGAGTTCCGCTTCGACCGCCCGACGGTGCGAGCGGCCGACGAGTCGGGCCGGTTCACCGCGCGCTTCGCCGCGGGCGAGCCTGCCACCGTGACGGTGAACGCGCGGAGTCCCGACGACCTACACGTCGGGAGCGGTGGCGACGCGATCGGCACACCGTACGGCGACCTCGACACGGGCGAGCGCGGCGTCGGCCTCGACTTCGCGGAACTGCGGTCGTACGTCCCCGGCGACGCGGTCAGGAACATCGACTGGAAGGCGACCGCGCGCTCGGAGGGCGCGTACGTCCGGACCTACGAGACCGCAACCGAGCGCCGCGTCGCCTTGCTGGTGGACTGCCGGAGCGCGATGGCGACCGGCGCGACGGGCGCGACGAAGTTCGACTACCTCCGGCGGTTCGCGCTCGGCATGGTGGAGTACGCCCGCCAGCGGAGCGAACCCATCGGCCTCTACGCGGTCGGCGACGAGGGACTGGTGGCGAACCGCGCGCCCGCTGCCAACGAGGAGGGATACGTCGCGGTCGAGAGCGAACTGCGGGAACTCGCGCCGAGCGAGTCCACGGATTCGACCGACCGAGCGTCCGGCGGTGGGACTACACGGACCTCGCCCGCCGTCGCGCGCCAGCGCGCCCGACGTCTCGGCGGCGACGACTCGGCGTACGCCGACCGACTGACGCCGTTCTTCGCCGCGGCGGACCCCTACGTCGAACGCATCGAGGGCGACCCGCTCTACGGCACGGTCCGGATCACTCTCTCGCGGCTCTCGGGGAGCGTGACGACCGTCGTGCTGACGGACGACTCGAACCGCGCTCGGACTCGCGCGGCGGTGCGGACCGCCGCCCGCGGCGACGGCACCGTGCTCGCCTTCCTGACACCGACCGTCCTCTTCGAGCGCGACGGCCGCGACCCCGAGACGACCTACGAACGCTACGCCGACTTCGAGGAGTTCCGCCGCGAGTTGGCGAACGAACGGGGCGTCGCGGCGTTCGAGGTCGCGCCCGGTGACGAGTTGTCCCGACTGCTGGCAGGGCACAGGACCCGCCGACGAACCGCGGAGGCGGGTGAGTGAGATGGCCGGACTCGCCGACCGCGCCGACGACTCGACTGCCGAGCAGACCGCCGCCTCGAACGACCACCGAAAGCGCGACCCGAACGACGACCGGAGCCGCCTCGGCGGGGCCAGCATTCTCGTCGCTGCCGGCGCGTTCGTCCTCCTCGGAGGCGCGCCCGGCGTCGCGGCGGCCGCAGCGCTCGTGGCGGTCTGGTTCCTTCTCCCGGCGACCTACGCCTTCGCCCTCGGCAACGTCGCGCTCGCGGCACTCGTGGGGAGTTCGAACCTCGTGGCGCTCGCGGTAGTGGAGGCCGGTCTCTTCGGCGTCCTCCTCGCGCCCGCGGGCTACCTCGACAGACCGGGCCGTCCGGTCGCCATCGCGGCGGGCGGCGCGGCCGTGGGCGTGGCGCTCGCGTGGGCCGCCAGTCGGGGCACGCTCGGCCTTCCACTCGCCGGACTCGGCGTAATCGCAGCGACCGGTCTCGGTGGCTACGGCCTGCATCGGTCCCAACTCGCGGCACTCGACCCGGTAGGTGATGAACGTGAGTAACGAGGGACGATTCGACGGACACGACGAGCGACGCGAGGAATCGAGCGGCGGACGACCCGACGACCTGCTCCGGCAGGGCGCGGACGACGGCGACGAAGAGGCCGAAGGGAGCGAGAGCGACGCGAACCCGAACGCGAGGAGCGACCGAGCGCCCGACCCCGACGAGCGTGTCGAGGACCTCTCGGCGCAGGTCGAACTGCTGGCCGACGAGAACCAGCGCCTCCGCGAGGAGTACGTCCGCGCCCGCAAGAGCGACTACCGGCGGACCGCCGCGGGCCTCCT
>SDGW01000069.1_pt1 | contig 38584 bp, 43 predicted proteins | sample 2873831 | NCBI WGS metagenome assembly SDGW01 (sample SAMN08132700, study PRJNA421101) | hypersaline lake metagenome | isolation source: celular fraction 0.22 microns magnesium sulfate-rich crust from ephemeral... | place: Spain: Penahueca Lagoon, Toledo | collected 2011-07 | reverse complement strand
GTCGCCGAGGCCGACTGGCCCGAACCCTTGCGTGACGTCTCGGACCACCGCATCGAGCGCCAGCTGGTCCGGACGACGCTTGCCGACGTCCGGGACATCACCGACGTCGTCGACATCTCCGACCCCGACCACATCGAGCTCGTCGTCGCCGCCGAGTGGAAGTACGAGGCCTACCGTATCGCCCAGCGAGCCGACCCCGACGACGCCATCGTCGGCGAAATAATGGGCGACGAGTCGATGCAGGAACGGGGCGACGCCGCCGCCGACTACGCCGCGGACCTGGCCGACCGCAGTGCGGGGCTGGAACCCATCGCCGACGGCGAGCAAGAGCTAGAGGTGCTCCAGCAGGCCGTCTGGCTCTTCGAGGACGAGTTCGGCGCCGAGGTGACCGTGCGGCGCGCGACCGAGGACGACGACATGGCCGAGAAGGCGAAACCGAACAAGCCCGCGATTCACATCTCGTAGGCGGCCACAGACTCACAAATTAGGAGCCAAATTATTTGTTCGGGGAGCTCGATACCTCCTGTATGTCCCACGAGGTCGAAGACGAAACGACGGTGAACGACAGCTACTCGGTCACTGTCCCAGCGGCCGTTCGACGGGAAGCCGGCCTCGAAGCGGGTGACAAGATTCGGTGGTCCGTCGACGAGAACGGAGAGCTGTCAGTCCAGGTCGTCAAACAGCGGTACGGAGCGTTCGCCGAGCTAGATCCCGTCGACACCGGCGAACCGACCGACGCAGCGTCAGACCACGACTTCATTGCCGGGGACTACTGATGGCGCGGGTGGTCGTCGATGCGAACGTGCTCATCGCGGCCCGGCTCTCGCGGGACCAGAACCACGAGCGGGGTGCTGCTATTTCCCGAGGCGTAGATACGGGGACACTCCCGACCGGGGTTATCCTGAGTGATGTGCTCGAAGAAGTCGTAAACTATCTTCAGGCCAGAAACGGACACGAGACTGCGACAGAGACGCTCGATGCCCTCATCGAGAGCAGTGGCTTCGTCCTCACCCACGCACCGAAATCGGACTTCGACGCCGGACGGTCGCTGTTCCGCCGACACGAGTCGCTCTCGCTGACTGACGCTGTCATCGTCGCGGCGATGCAGCGCCTCGATATCGAGTATCTCTACAGTTTCGACGACGGTTTCGATAGCGTCGACGACATCACTCGACTCACGACCGCTGACGACCCGTTCCGGCAGTGACGTCTCTACTTCCGCTGGACAAAACCCCCAAATAGCCGGCCCGCTCACACGTAGTCATGACCGACCGCACGGCGGCCGTCACCCGGGAGACGGCCGAGACGGACATCGAGGTGACGCTCGACATCGACGGCGACGGGGACTCGACTATCGATACGGGCATCGGCTTTTTCGACCACATGCTCGATTCCTTTGCGACCCACGGCCTGTTCGACCTCACGGTCCAGTGTGACGGGGACCTCGAAATCGACGACCACCACACTGTCGAGGACGTGGCCATCACGCTGGGTGAGGCGTTCACGGAGGCACTCGGCGAGAAGCGCGGCATCGTCCGCTTCGCCGACCGCAAGGTCCCCCTGGACGAGGCCGTCGCCAGCGTCGTCGTCGACATCTCCGGGCGCCCGTACTACGAGTTCGAGGGGGAGTTCTCCCAGGCCGAGGTCGGCGGGATGACCAGCGACATGGCGGCCCACTTCGGGCGCTCGCTGGCGACGAACGCGGGGCTGACGCTGCACTGCGGCGTCGAGGGCGAGAACGCCCACCACGAGATAGAGGCGCTGTTCAAAGGGCTCGCCCGGGCCTTGGACGACGCGACCCGCATCGACGAGCGCCGTGGCGACGTGGCCAGTACGAAAGGCGAGCTGTAGGCTGTTTCGGGGACGGCCGGGACGTTCGTTCGACGCGGCACTGACTGGCGCTGCAGCACGATAATTCCGAATTCAATGGGGTAAATTCATCTTGCTGGGAGAACAGACCGAGCTATGACACAGCAACAGTCGCGGCGGGCGCTACTCACGGCGCTCGGTGGCGCCGGTGTCGGTTCGATGGCCGGCTGTCTCCGCCTGAGCGGCTCGGGGGAGGGGACCGAGACCGGCACTGACAGGTCGACGGATACCAGCGCTCTCGAACAGACTGCCACTCCCGAACAGGCCGACACTGACGCACAGACCGACACGCCTGCATGGGCCCAGTGGATACCGTCTGACCCGGTCGTCTCCGGCACCGCGGAGACGTTCGCGCTCGACGTACAGGCGGCGCGAGCGGAGTTCCCGCAGGCGGCGTACGAGAGCTACGATATACCGGACATCGCCGACACGCTCGGTATCGAACAGTCGGATATAGACTATTTCGCCGGGACGGACGGGTCGGGCGATTCCGGATTCGTCTTCCTGACGGGGACGTTCGAGCAGGACGAGATCCGTTCGAACTTCGGGGTCTCGGAGTCGGAAACCGAGTCGTATCGGGGGTACACCGTCGCCGATGGGTGGGCCTGGGGACCGGACGCTATCATCACGAGCAACTACCAGACGGTGCTTGATACGCGATTCGGGGACACGCAGGCCATCGGCGCGGCCAGTGCGGACTGGGGGACGCTGCTCTCGGTGGTCAGCGCCGGGACGCTGTCCACCGCCCAGGCCGGTTCGTTCACCGACTCGCTGTCAGTCAGCGCTTCGCGCAGCGGGCTCGCTATCGACGCGGCCAGCGACGGCGGCGCCATCATCACGGCCCACCTGATGTTCGACTCCGAGCGCGAAGCCATGGACGTACTGGAAAACAACGAAGACGAGATCAGGGAGGGCGCAGCCAACGACGAAGAGACACTGGAAAGTCTCGAACAGCAGGGCAAGCGGCTCGTCGTAACTTTCTCGTCTGACACGCTCGACTTCTGAGACCCCAAGAGCGAAACGCACCGCTCCCGATTGGGCTCCCATGTTCGACGAGATAATGGAGAAGTTCGAGGACTCCCCGGGCCAGCAGGCCGTCATCCGCCTGCTGCTCGAACGGGGGTTCTCGGTCAACGAGGAGGGCCGGGTGGTCTCGGGCGGTATCGAGATACCCAACACCGGCATCGCCCGCGAGGTCGGCGTCGACCGCCGGGTCGTCAACGCCACGACCGACGCCATCCTCGCCGACGACGAGTTGCGTCGCATCTTCCGGAACATCTCGGCCGTTCCCAGCCTGCTGGACCTGGCGCCCGTGCTAGACCTGACCGCTATCACCATCTCGGTGCGAGCGGCCGACGAGTCCGGTATCGTCTCGCGGGTGACCGCGGCCATCGCCGAGCGGGATATCTCCATCCGGCAGGTCCTCTCCGAGGACCCGGAGTTCACCGACGACCCCAGACTGTACGTCATCACCGACGAGGCCCTGCCCGGCGACCTCATCAACGAGCTGCGCGAGATGGCGTTCGTTCGGACCATCGAACTCGCCTGAATGTCCCACCCCGTCACCATCACCGTCGAGACGCCCGACGGCGAGACCCGGGAACTGACCGCGCCAGCGGGGTCGATTCTCCGCGACGTGCTCCTCGATGCGGAGCTTTCCCCGCACGGCCGCTACGCGCGCCGGCTCAACTGCGGCGGCAACGGGCTCTGTGCGACCTGTGGGGTCCGGCTGGCCGAGCCGCCCGAGCCCGACCACTGGCACGACGACCTCGCCGACCGCTTTGGCTATCCGCGGCTGTCCTGCCAGCTCCGGGTCCGTGCGGGAATGTGCGTGCAGTTGCTGGAGAAGCGAGTCTGGGGGCGTCGGGAGACCGGTGGGGACGACGGGTCCCCGACCGACAGCGGCCAAGGATAAGTGCTATTGATGCGCCACGACTACCGCCGAGCGTGCCAGACAGCTACCGGACCGTCGCCGAGCGGGCCGCCGCCAGCTTCGAGGTGCAGGGCTCGGAGTTCATCGGCCACGTCGCGCCCGTCGAGACCGTCGACGCGGCAGAGGCGTTCGTCGACGAGATTCGCGCCGAGTACGCCGACGCGACCCACAACGTGCCGGCCTACCGGGTCCGGGCCTCCCCGTTCCGGGAGTATTCGAGCGACGACGCCGAACCCAGCGGGAGCGCTGGCAAGCCGGCGCTGAACGTGCTCCAGCAGCGGGACATCGAGAACGTCGTCGCCGTCGTCACCCGCTACTACGGCGGGACGAACCTCGGTGTCGGCGGGCTGGCCCGCTCGTACTCGCGGGCGGTCAAGGATGGGGTCGATGCCGCCGGCGTCGTCGAGTCGGTCCCCCACGAGCGCTTCGTCGTCACCGTCGAATACGACGATTCGGGCAGCGTGCGGAGCCTGCTGGAGTCCGCCGACGTGGACTTTTCCGCCGAGTACGAGACCGACGTGACCTTCGCCGTCCGGGTGCCGACGGCCGAGGGCAGCGAGTTGCGGGACCGCGTCCGCAGCGCGACCAGCGGCCGGGCCGACATCGAGACCGACCGCTGAGCGTCGCTATCAGGGCCACCGCTCAACTCTATTTCAGGTGGAGCGAAAACTGGCCGCTGTCTGTGGGTTTCCAGCGGAAGAAAGGGGGTTGGAGGCCCCCAGGCCGGACCGAGATATCCGTCATAAACACAGCCACCTAAAAGCGGTTTCGACTCGGGTCCCTGGCTCACGTCGTCCGGAACGCCCGGTCTCCGGCGTCGCCGAGCCCCGGAACGATAAAGCCCTCCTCGTTGAGCTCGTCGTCGATGGCCACGGTCAGCAGGTCCACGTCGGGGAACGCGTCGGCCACGCGGACGATACCGGGCGGGGCCGCCACCGCCGAGAGGACGATGAGGTCGTCGGGGTCGGCCCCCTGGTCGGTGATGTGTTCGAGGACCGCCGACATGGTAGAGCCCGTCGCCAGCATCGGGTCGGCGACGATGACGGTGTCGTCGGGGTCGATGTCGGGCAGTTTCACGTAGTCGACGGAGATGGGGAACTCGCCGTCCTCGCTCATCCCGGCCGACTCGTCCCGACTCGCCGAGATGACGCCCTGGCGGGCCCGGGGGAACGCCTTGAGCAACCCCTCGACGAAGGGGGTCGCCGCCCGGAGGACGTTGACGATGACCACGTCGTCGAGCCCCGTCACGCGCTCGCCCATCGTCGTGGTCAGGGGGGTCTCTATCTCGACGTACTCGGTCTCCATGCGCCCGTCGATTATCTCGTAGCCACAGAGCCGTCCCAGCCGGACGAGCCCCTTCCGGAACTCGACCTGTTCGGTGTCCTTCTCGCGCAGCCGTGAGAGCTCGTCCTTCGCGAGGGCGTGCGTGACCAGCGAGGCGTCACCGCGCCGTTCGAGTGCCATACGACGGGACTGGGCGGCCGGGGAGTAAACGCTGGCGACGCGACGGCGTCGAGCCCGCCTCAAGCGGCCTGTTCGACGCCGAGTTCGGCAAGCAGCGTTCGGGCGGCCTCGGCCGAGGAGGGCGGGCCACGGGCCGTGACGAGGTCGCCGTCGACGGTGACGCTCGTGTCCGAATCGAGTTCGGCGTCCCAGTCGCCGCCCGCGGCGACGACCTCGTCTTCGACCCAGTAGGGGAGCTTCCGGCCGTCGGGCATCCGGTCGTTCTCGTCGACGATGCCTTCTTCCCACTCGTTGGGGAAGCCGGTGACGGAACGGCCCTCGACGATGCGGTCGCCGTCGCTCCCCCAGGTGAATCCGAGGATGCCGACGGCGTGACAGACGACCATCGCCTTGCCGTCCTCGCCTTCGACTGCGTCCCGGAGCAGCGCGCGGGCGTGTCGGTCCTGGTTGACGTCCCACTCGGTGCCGTGGCCGCCGGGGAAGACGACGGCGTCGTAGTCGGCGGCGTCGACCTGCGCGATAGGCGTCGGGTCGTTCAGGCGCTCGTCGTTCTCGTGGACCGACAGACAGCGCTCGGCGGTCTCCTCGCCGACCTCCTCGGGGTCGACGGAGCGCTCGTCGATGACCGGCGGGCTGCCACTCGGTGTGGCGACCTCGATGTCGACGCCCGCGTCGGTGAGCGTGGTGAGCGGCTCGATACATTCCTCGCCCCAGTACCCTTCCTCGCTGACTACGAATAGTGCAGATGGCATCGCCACTGAGTAGGCGAGCGAGACGGATAAACGGAACAACCGGCCGCCCCGCTGTGACACTCGTCAACACGCTTGCCGGCTGACGCCGCGGCGGAAACGCTTAACCACTCTCAGCGTCAACAACCGTGCACACGGAACTAACCGTCCGTACTTTCTACAATGGCAGATATCGAAGAGAGCGTCTCAGGATTCAAGACACACGGTGGCTGGGTCGACGTTGTCGAGCACGGCGAGCGCATCACGCAGGCACTCCGGGATGTGCTGGGCGACGAGGAGGTCGACGCGGACATCGACGACGTGGCCCTGGAGGAGTTCGACGACTGGCGACCCAAGACCCACGAACGGCTCGACGAGGACGTCAACGAGAAGACGGCCGAGCAGGCAAGCGTCGCCGAGGGCAAGGGCGAGCAGGCCGGTAAGGAGCCCGACGAGGACCTCCAGAAAGCTGGTGAGAAACTCTCGGAATCCTACGAGAACCTCGACGAACCCGACGAGGCCATCGACAAGTGGGGCGAGTCCGTCGACTACGTCGCTCGCGCGGCCGACTCGGCCGGCCGGAAGGCCCTGCGCAAGGTCGAGGACACCGTCTACCGCAACGTGATGACACAGATCGCGCCCTACTACTTCGACAACCCGCTCGTGAGTGCGAACCTCCGGCGCATCGGCGACGAGGAGGACCCGGAGTACGTCTTCGAGGTCAACGTCAACGACGACGACCTGAAGATGCGCGTCTCGAACCGACTGGCCGACTTCGACTCGGACGTCGACCGCTGGCACGTCGACACCGAGAAGGTGACCGAGGCGGTCGAGGCCGCCGAGGGCGTCGACGCCGTCGAACCCGGCGAGGACGGCGACCCCAACACGAACTAGCGGGCTCGAGGCTTCCGAAACCGCCGCCGAACGCTGCGCCCGTCCACATGAGGACGCCCGACCGCGGGTGAGGATATCGACCGACACAGCGGTCGCACCCGCCGACGGTGGCGTGGCACGTGTTCGCACACCCCTCCGCTTCGAGTGGAGGTTCCACGGCGAATCGGCGTCCGGCGGCCGCGGCGACACTCCGACTCTCGGCCCACAACGGCGCCCCGTTCCCGTCAGTCGAACGACGGCACCAGCGACCGCGGGAGGTGGTCCTTGACGCCGTCGACGACCGCTGCGGGCTCGTCGGTCGCAAGCGGCGGGAGCGTGGCGACGGACGCGCCCGTCATGCGTTCCAGGACTTCGGGGTTCGTCGAGCGCATCCACCCCGAGGCCGAGACGGTCACACCCGACGGCCGGCCGACGCGGCCCAGTTGTGACCGCGGTTTTCGCTCGCTTATCGCACGTGTCGAACGGTAGGCTCATGGGGGGGAAGTGCAAACGCCGCTATAGATGGTAGCGACGAGTGTGCTTGTGACGCTCATCGTAGCGTCGGCGGCGAGTCTGTTCATGGCGTGGGCAATAGGGGCCGGTTCGTCCGGCTCGACACCCTTCGCCCCGGCGGTCGGAGCCAACGCGATATCCGTGATGCGGGCGGGCTTTTTCGTCGGCATCCTCGGGCTGGCCGGAGCGGTGTTGCAGGGCGCGAACGTCACCGAGACCGTCGGCGGCGGCCTCGTGCTGTTTCCCGAGGGTGGCGGTCTCTCCGCGATAGCGGCTATCGTCGCCCTGGTGACGGCCGCCGTCCTCGTCGCCATCGGCATCTTCACCGGCTACCCGATCGCGACGGCCTTCACCGTCACCGGCGCCGTCGTCGGCGTCGGGCTGGCGATGGGCGGCCAGCCGGCGACGGCCAAGTACATCGAAATCGTCTCGCTGTGGGTCGCGGTGCCCTTTGTCGGTGGCGGTATCGCCTACGGGACGGCCTCCTTGCTGCGCAACGAGTCGGTCCCCGAAGACGTCGCGGTCCCGCTGCTGGGCGCACTCGTCGCCGCGCTGCTTGCGAACGTGCGCTTTGTCCTCCTGGCGCCCGGTTCCGACCAGGCCTCCGTCGCGCGGGCGGTCGGCCGGGCGCTCGGGACACCGATACTGCCGACGATAGCTGCCGTCACGCTCCTTTCGGCGCTGGTCGGTGGCGGCCTGCTCTACCGGGACGTGCGCGCCGACCCCGCGGCCGGACAGCGCCACTTCCTGCTCGTGCTCGGCGGGCTGGTCGCGTTCTCGGCCGGCGGGAGCCAGGTCGGGCTCGCGCTGGGCCCGCTGCTCCCGCTGCTCGATTCCGGGCCGGCCTCGATTATCCCGATTACGGGCGTGCTCCTCTTTGGCGGGCTTGGCCTGCTCATCGGCTCCTGGACCGGCGCGCCGCGGATGATAAAGGCCATCGCACAGGACTACTCCTCGCTGGGCCCCCGGCGCTCTATCGCCGCGCTCATCCCGAGTTTCCTCATCGCGCAGTCGGCCGTCTTCTTCGGCCTCCCGGTCTCGTTCAACGAGATTATCGTCTCGGCTATCGTCGGCTCCGGCGCCGCCGCCGGCGACGGCGAGGTCAGTCGCGGGAAGATGGGCAAGACGGTGCTCGCGTGGCTCGGCTCGCTCGTGCTCGCCTTTGTGGTGTCCTACGGGGCCTTCGTCGCCGTCGACTCGCTGTTGTAAACTACCCCACCCTATTTTGCTCGGTCTGACGACCTCGCTTCGTTGAGGGTGGGGCTTTCGCGTGGACTCCCGCTCTGGCCGGAATCTCCGGCAGGAGGTTTATACTCTCCGTTCGCGTTCAACAGCCCGCGATCTGCTCACGGGCGCGCAGCGCCCGTTCGCATGGTCCGAGGGACCGCCGGTCCCTCGCTATTCAAGCGCACGCCTACGGGTGCGCCTCCACCGTCCCCAGTTTGGTTACGACGGAGATACCGCAAACCGATATTCTTCGCTGCGTTGTAGTCGGCGTGATTCTCGTAGCCGCATTTCAGGCACTCGAACGCCTCGCCGTCGCGGTTGTCCGGGTGGGTAAACCCACAGTGTGAGCAACGACGTGACGTGTTCTCCGGGTCCACCTGCTCTACGTCAATACCGTGCATCTCGGCTTTGTATTCGACGTATTCGTACAACCGCACGAAGGCCCACTTGTGGCCCCACGACGCTTCGGGGAGTCGGTCACGGATGCCGGTCAACTCCTCGAAGGCGATGGCCGTACACCCGTTCTCGGCGGCTTCTTCGATGATGCCGTTGGCAATTCGGTGGAGCATCAGTTTGAACCGGCCTGTCTCCGTCCGTCCGACCGACCAGATATTCTCGTGGGCGGCCCGCGTGCCACATTGCTGGAGTGAAGCCCGCCGTTTCTCGTACTCGCGTCGCCAGTGGTCGAACTCGTGGCCGCTCCAGAACGTCCCTGTTGAACTGACCGCGAGTTGGTTCACACCGAGGTCAACGTCCTCAGAAATCGGAGATTTCTGATGGGCTGCACAAGAGCTTCGCTCTTGTGAACGCCGAGGACTGTGCTGTGCTCGGTCGTCGCCTGTTCCGGCGTGTCAGACTCCACTTCCGCCTTTGTTCGGAGATGAAGGAACCACTCGCCGTCTCTGTCGTGCAGTTCTGCGCCCGTCACTTCGTAGCCCTCGCTGTCAAGATACCGACTGTGTGGTGTGTCGCGGTCGGCGGCGGGAAGGACGTATTCAACTTCGATACGTCCGTCAATGGTCGCCAGCGACACGCACTCCTCGTGGAACGTCGCGCACCGCTTGTCGTACACCACGGTTGGGTTCGAGAAGTGCGGTTTTCCCGCGTACTCGCCCTGTTTCCAGCGAGCGACGGCGCTCTGTACGGCGTCAGCAGCCTTGTTGCGTGCGTTCTGGACGAGATTCGCGTGCAATCGCGTCTGCTCACGCACGTCGTCGTAGGTTTCCTCCTGCAACTGTGCCTTGCTCGTCGTTTTGTATTCGCCCTGCCATGCGTGGTCTACGACGTAGTTGGCGGCCCACAGAAATTCATCGACGGTTTCGCGGAGAAGTGCGGCGTCGTCGCTGTCCACGTCGAGTTTGACTGGAACAGTGCGCCGCACTTCCATACGTCAGATGTGTGGCCGATGGTTTATTTGCGTTGGGGGAACGGGCGGAAAAAGACGCGGTCCATTGTGGGGTTGTCGGCTTCCTCTCCGGCCTACTCGCTCGCTACGTTCACCGCTTCGCTTCGAGGGTTCGAGCGGCGCTCGAACCCTCGCTACTCCACCTGCGCTTCCTCGGCCTCGTCCTCGTCGGGGTCGAGCTTGAGGATGCGGGCTTTCATGATACGGGTGTTCTCGACCTGCTCGATGCGTATCTCGACGCCCTCGAAGGTGATGGTCTCGCCTTCCTCGACGAGCCGGCCGGCGCGGTTGAAGATGAAGCCGGCGATGGTCTCGAACTCCTCGCCCTCTGGTAGTTCCAGATCCAGCGCCTCGTTGACCTCCTCGATGTTGACCTCGCCTTTGACGGTGACGGTGTCGTCGCCGATGTACTCGATGGGCTCTTCCTCTTCGCCTTCGAGTATCTCGCCGACAATCTCCTCGGTCAAATCCTCCATCGTGACGAGCCCCTCGGTCGTCCCGAACTCGTCGATGACGATGACCATGTGGAGCCGCTCGGCTCGCATCTCGGTCAGCAGGTCGTCGACGTTCTTGGACTCGGGGACGTGGAGGGTCGGCTCGATGAGCTCCTCTAAGACGATGTCGTCGGCGAACTTCTCGCCGTAGTCCAGGTCACGGACCAGGTCGCGGATGTGGACGACGCCGATGACGTTGTCCAGGCTCCCCTCGTACACCGGGAGCCGGGCGTGGCCGCTCTGGATGGCCGTCTCTAGAGCCTCGCGGATGGAGGCGTCCTTGGCGACGGCGGTCATGTCCAGACGCGGGGTCATCACCTCCTTGGCGATGGTATCGTTAAAGCGCAGCGTGCGCTGGAGCATCTCGCGTTCCTCCTCGTCTAAGACGCCCTCGCGTTCGCCCGTCTCGATGATGTCCTGTATCTCCTCGCGGGTGACATAGGAGGTCTCGATGGCCGAGCGGCCGCCGGTTATCTTGTTGACGATGCGGGTCAGGTAGTCGAAAAAGAGGATGAGCGGGAGCAGCACCTTCTCGGCGAGCTTCAGCGGCTTCGAGATGCGCAGCGCCCACGACTCCGTGTTCTCGACGGCGTAGCTCTTCGGGGCGCTCTCGCCAAAGAGCAGGACGATGGCGGTGATACCGAACGTCGCCGCCAGCACGGCCTGCCCTCGCGAGAGGTAAAACCCCAGCAGTCCGGTCGCGATGGAGGACATCGCGATGTTGACGAGGTTGTTACCGACGAGGATGGTGACGAGCAGGCGGTGGGGGTCGGCCTTGAGTTGCTGGAGGGTGCGCGCTCCCGGCACGCCGTCCTCGACCAGCGCCTCGGTCCGGTGGGCTGGCAGCGAGAACATCGCTATCTCCGAGGAGGAGAAGAACGCGGAGAGGACGATGAGACAGATTATCGTGACGACGCCGCCCACGAGGACGGCGCTCTCGGGCACGGCGATGCCGACGACGTCGAACGTCTGTTGCATCGCCACCGGCAACTCGACGGGCGCGGGTAAGGCCATCAACGGTCGGAGTTGTCATCGCCGAGAATTAAGCCTTGCCATGGTCGGGCCCCGAAGCCCTTACCAGCGCCTCTCCCGTACACGCGGCCGTATGAGCGATATCACACTCTACCGCCTGCAGGCCTGTCCGTTCTGTGAGCGGGTCGTCCGGGTCCTCGACGACCTCGACCTGGACTACCGGTCGCGGTTCGTCGAACCGATGCACTCCGAACGTGACGTGGTCAAGCGTCTCACCGGCAAGCGAACCGTTCCGGCCATCGTCGACGAGGAGACCGGCGTCACGATGAGCGAGAGCGCCAACATCGTCGCGTATCTGGAGCGGACCTACAGCAGCGAGGGCGCCGGCGTCGACGCGGGGGCCGCCTGATGGCCGAGCTGGATTTCGACGTGGTCGAACTGGGCCCGGCCGACCACCCCGAAGAGGGCGACGTTGCGCCCGACTTCACCCGCCCGCTGGTCAACGACGAGTACTGGGAGGACAGCTCGCTCGCCGAGGTCTGTGCCGACAGCGACGACCCAGTCGTCCTGCTATTCCACGCCATGGACGGCGCGTTCCCGGCGACGTACCTCTGGAACGAGGTCCGCGACCGGGCGTGGCACGAGCAGGCTACCGTCGTCGGCCTCTCCATCTCCACCCCCTACGCGCACAAGGACCTGCTCGCCGAGCGGGGCATCGAGGGGCAGGCCCGGCTGTTCTCGGACCCCGCGAACGGCGTCGCCGAGGCCTACGGCATCGACATGGAACTCGACGGGATGGCGGGCGTCGCCGAGCCCCGGCCCGCTATCTTCGTCCTCGATTCGGACCGCACCGTCGAGTACGCCTGGGTCGGCGAGGAGTGGCCCGCCTTCCCCGACTACGACGCCGTGGAAGCGCAGCTGTGAGCGACGTGGACACCGCAGCCCTCGACCGCGCCGCCGCGGCCATCGACGCCGGCGAACTGGTCGTCTACCCCACGGAGACGGTGTACGGGCTGGCCGGGGACGCCACCGACCCGGACGCCGTCGAGCGGGTGTTCGAGGCCAAGGGCCGCTCGCGGGACAAACCGCTGTCGATGGCGGTCCCGGACGTGGGGACCGCGCTCGCGTACACCTGTCCTACGGAGCGCGAGGAGCGGTTCATGCGCGAGTTCCTCCCCGGCCCCGTGACGGTCGTCGTCGACCGCTGGGAGATGCTCCCCGACGCCCTCACCGCGGGGAAACCGAAGGTCGGCATCCGCATCCCCGACCACCCAGTCGCGCTCGAACTGCTGGAAGCAGCCGGCGCCGTCACGGCGACCAGCGCGAACATCTCCGGGAACCCGAGCGCCACCACGGTGGCCGAACTCGACGCCATCGTCGACGAGGTCGCCGTCGTGGTAGACGCCGGTGCGACCGACGGCGGTACGGGCTCGACCGTGGTAGACGTCGAGGCCGGCGACATCATCCGCCGTGGCGCCGAGGCCGACGCCGTCGAGGCCTGGCTGGCCGACCACTAAGTCTCGATGTGACAGCTACGTTTCGACCGGGACGGCGTCGTCAGACTCGATCCAGGCGCCCCCGCCGTGCTCGCCGTAGACGAGCGTCCGCTCGCCCCCGCCGCGGTCGTACTGTGCCGAGTGGTACCCGCCGAACGGCTCCCACTGCCACCCGCGGGACGTGTCGACGGCCGTCGAGTCGGCGAGTCGTGACACGATAGACGCGGGCGAGGCGATGGCAGATAGCGGGACGGCCGTCACCGCACCGGCCGCGGTCACGGTGACACAGTGGCCCGCGTAGGGGAAGGCGACGTCCTGGCCGTCCTGGTCGTATTCGAGGTAATCGGCCAGACACTCCGCGTCGACCGCCTCGTGGAGCGACGGGAGATCGAGCGGGTCGACGCCGGCGCTGTCGGCGACGGCGCCGACGATATCGGCCGCGAGAGAGATGCTGTCGGGTGTGTAGTTCGCCGCTCGGTTCCTGGTGGGGTCCATGCTATAGTAGAGGCTATGATGGGGTGTAGTGTTTTGCGCCATTGATATCGCCACCGCCGTGGCGCGATACTCGCTGTCTCAGTGTGGCAGTCGTTCGCTCGGTGACGCCGCTCACAGGAGCGAGCGAAGCGACCGCGTCGTGACGCCACACTGCTCGCGGTAGTCGCAGGGGTCGCACTTGGCGTCGTTGGCCGTTCTGGCCGGTGGGCCGTCGATGCTCTCTGCGGCCCGCAGCGCTCGCCGGTACTGGCCACTCCGTCGCGCCGTCACGTCGACCGCCCGGACGACGCCGTAGGCCGGATACTCGGCGAAGGCACGCTCGACAGACTGCTCCCGTTCCCAGGACAGCGCCTTCGCGGCGGCGACCAGCCGGACGGACTGGGGCTCCCAGACGCCCCGTTCCGGCGGGCGACCGGCGAAGACCAGCGACGGGACCGTCCCCTCGCCCGTCGCGACGAGTTTGTGGGCGATGCCACGGGCGTCCTTGCCGGCGAGATAGACGTCCGTGTCGGCGGGGTCGGCCAGCCCGTCCCAGGCGTCGAGTCGCTCGCTGGCTCCCCGCAGCCGCTCGCGAACGGTCGCCGGGTCGGGCTCGATTGGTGCGGAAAGCAGCGCCGCGTCGTCAGTCAGCAACCGCTCGTACTCGCAGGCGAGCCGGCGTATCCGCTCGATGTCCTCCGGGACGTCCGGCGGGCCGTCCCGCCGGCGGTAGTAGAGCTTTCGCGGGCAGTAGGCCGCTGTCTCGAGGTCGCGGAACGTGTGGTCGGCCATGGGACCGGGTGGGCTCGGGTTCGGACAAAAAGGTTCGGAGCGTCGCTACATCGAGACGTCGGCGTCCGAATCCAGCGAGTCGATGTCCTCGGTGGCCTCGTCCAGCCCCGTCTCCCGGACGGCAGCGGTCAGCTGTGTGGCCAGTCCCGCCTCGGCCAGCGCGTCCTCGAACTCGCTGGTAAAGCGGTGGCTCACCCCGCGGGCGGCGGCCTGGGCCTCGACCACGCGTCGGTAGCGGGCCGCCGTTTCGGTGTCGACGTCGAAGGCTGCGGCCAGTTCCTCGTCGGTCGCCGCCCCGCCGACGACGCGTTTCCGGAACGCCGCGACGTCGAAGTCGGCGTCGTCGTCGGTCTCCCGCAGGAGATGCAGGTCGAGCCGGGCCTCGTAGACAGTTGACTCGTCGACGCCGAGTTCCTCGGCAAGCGCCGCGTCCTCGTGGCCCGCGTAGAACCCCCGGACCAGCCCCACCAGTGCCGGGTCGTCCAGGTCCGTCCGGAAGTCGTACCGCTCGCGCATCCGCGCGACGGTCTCGCCCAGCCGCTCCTCGACGGTCGCCTCGTCGGTGTCGGTCAGCGACCCACGGCCGGCCGCCTGTGACTCCGTCACCGACGCCTCGCCGGAGACGTCCATGAAGATATCTCGCAGCTGTTCGGTTTTCTCGTCCATCCGACCATGAAATTGCCACGCCGACGTATATAGCTGTTTGGTGGCCCAGCGACGCGGTGGTTCAGGAGAAAGATAATTTCACAAATATTCCGGCGGCCTGAAACGATTGCGTGCCTCGATAGCCGTTCACTGGGCCCTCTACTGACGAGTGATGCCTCTCGAGTCCTTTATTCGAAACATACGGGAATTAATGAAAGGGTAAAGATGATTTACCAACTCACTAATACAGTAGTCGTGTCCGAGAGAACCTTTACGAGACGGACGATGTTACGACGGAGTCTGGCGACGGCTGGCGCCGGGGCGCTGGTCGGTGCCGCGGGCTGTTCGAGCATCCCGAACCCGCTGGGTGGCAACACGCCGTACGCGAACTGGCTCCCGGTCCCCGACGACGTCGGCGACAGCGACCACTACAACTTCACCTACCTCAATCTGAACGACATCGAGTCAAACGAGGACGAACTCGACGGGGACAGCATCGACCCCGCTAGCTACGAGGAGTTCTGGGCCCCGCTGGATATCGACTGGGAGGACGCGTCTGGGTTGACCATTCTCGGCTTCGGTGGGCTGTTCGGTGTCGGCGGTCTCGTCGTCGAAGCAGATTTCAGTCGGGACGACGCCATCTCGGGCCTGGAAGACGAGGACTTCGACGAGGACAGCGAGTACGAGGGATACGCCCTCATGCTCGATTCGGCCGAGACGCAGGTGTACGCCATCGGGGACGGCGCTGTCGTCCTCACGTCGTCAGACGGCGGCGACACCGACACCGCCGAAGCGCTCATCGACGCGAAGACCGGCAACGCCGACCGCTACGGCGACGACAGCGACGACATGAGCACGCTCATCGACGCCCTCGGCGGCGGGACGTTCGTCAACGGTAACACGATGGACGAGCCCGAGGACCCCGACCCGGCCGGCGGCACCTTCGACGCCATGGTCGCCGAGGGCCAGCAGGTGACAATAAACGGCCAGACCGCCGACGTGAACTACGTCGTCGTCTACGAGAGCAGCGACGACGTGGACACGGACGACCTGGAGGAGTGGGTCACGGAGAACGACGGCAACGACGAGCAGTTCGACGACGTCGACGATATCAGCTACAACGAGAACGGTCGGACCGGAATCGTCACCGGCACCCTCGACACCGACGAGCTCTAGGCCGTATCACAAGCATCAATTGGCTCGCAGTTTTTGCAGTGCCTATGTCCGGCGGCAATCTGACGAGGCGTGCCCTGCTCGCCCGGAGCGTGGCCGCGGCTGGCGCCGTGGTGGGGACCGCCGGCTGTTCGAGCCTGTTCGGGTCCGACAGCGGCGATACGACCGTGTTCACCCAGTGGCTGCCGGCGCCGGCCGCCCTGAAAAACGCCGACCGCTACCGCTTTGACTACTACGACCTGGCGACGCTCGCGGCCAATCGGGACAGCCTCGGGGGCGAGCCGACCGTCTTCGAGCAGACGTGGCAGCCGGTCGGGCTGGGCTGGGCCGACGCGACGGCCGTCGTCACCGTCGATTCGGTCGACGTCGTCACCGGCGACGTCGACCGCGAGGCCGCCGTCTCGGACCTGCGCGGGGCGGGCTATGACCGCGCCGGCGAGTACAAGGGGTACGCCCGCTACCGCAACCCCGAGACCGGGAAGGTCTTCGCGATTACCGACGGCACGATGCTCGTATCGGCGGTGGACCGGTACGCCCCCGACCCGGTCGACCCGAGCGACCGCCTCCAGACGGTGGTCGACGCCCGGACCGGCGACGTCGACCGCTACGCCGAGGCAAGCGAGGACATGGGCGCGCTCGTCGAGGCGCTGGGGGCGGGCACGCTGGTCCGCGGGACGACGATGGACGACCCCGACGCGGCCGCGGCCAGGAGCGGCCGATTCGAGAATCTGGTCGCCGAGGGCGCACGGAGCGTCCTCGACGGCGGGACTGTCGAGGAGAAGTGGGTCTACCTCTACGACCGCCCGCGTGACGTGGACACGGCGACGCTCGAACGGTACGTCGAGGAAAACGACGACAGCTCCGGCAGCGTGGACGCACAGTTCGCGGCGGTCGAGGACGTCTCCTACACGCAGGAGGGGCGCAAGGGTATCATCACCGGGACCCGCGACGCGAGCGAGTACTACGGCTAAAGTAGTTCGTGCACGCCCATCGCGGTCCCTGCAAGTACCAGTTCGAACGAGAGGGTACCCAGCGCCGAGAGCGCGACGAACCGACGGGTCGTCATGCCCGCCACCCCCGCGGGCACGGTCAACATACCGCGAGTGAACAGCAGGGTGTTGCTCGCCGGGACGGCCAGGACGCCGTACCTGTCGAAGGCCGTGCCGAAGCGGTCCAGTCGGGCCTCGTCGACCCGGAACCACGGCCGTTCGAGTAGCCACTCCCGGCCACCTCGCTTGGCCAGCAGGAACAGCGTCGTCTGCCCGACGGTGGCGCCGACGACGGCGACCGCCAGGATAGCGGCGACCGTCGGGACGTGGTACCCATCGGCTCGCCCGGCCAGTACTGTGACCGCCGCCGGGACGAGCGCCTCGCTGGGCGCGAAGTAGAGTAACATCGCCCCCTCGAGGACGAACACGAACAGGAGCGCCACCAGCCCGTACCGCCGAAGCAGCGACTGGGCGTAGCTGGTGTCGCCGAAGACGTACAGCGCGATGCCAGCGACGCCGAGGACGGCAAAGAGCCCGGCGACGACCAGGAGCCCGTAGTCCTCGGCGAACACTCTGGCCGGACTGCGGGTCGTGGCGGGTGCCATCGTCCAAAACATATCCTGATGGCGACATATCACTTGCGCTCCGGACAGCGGTGGGTTCATGGCCCTCAGGGTCACAGAGTCGGACATGGACATGACACGTCGCCCGCGTCGGCTCCGGACCGACGGCGTGCGGCCCCTGGTGCGTGAGACCGAGGTATCGGCGTCGGACCTTATCGCCCCGGTGTTCGTCGACGCGACGACCGACGAGCGGGTCCCGATAGCAACGATGCCGGGCCACGAACGCGTCCCTGTCGAGCAGGCCGTCGCCCGCGTCGAGGAAGTACTGGAGACCGGTGTCGAGGCCGTCATGGTCTTCGGTATCCCCGAATCAAAGGACGAGCGGGGCTCGCGGGCCTGGGCCGACGACGGCGTCGTCCAGGAGGCGGTCCGGCGTATCACCGAGGCGACCGACGCCTACGTCATCACGGACGTCTGTCTCTGTGAGTACACGAGCCACGGCCACTGTGGCCTCCTGGAGGAGCACGCGCAGGTTGACCCCGACCTCACCGTCCGCAACGACGCGACGCTCGACTTGCTCGAGAAGATTGCGGTGAGTCACGCACGCGCGGGCGCGCATATGGTCGCGCCCTCCGGGATGATAGACGGGATGGTCGGTGCGATACGTGCGGCGCTGGACGCCGACGGCCACAGCGAGGTGCCCATCATGAGCTACGCGGCCAAGTTCGAGTCGGCCTTCTACGGCCCCTTCCGTGACGCCGCCGACGGCGCGCCCGCCTTCGGCGACCGACGCCACTACCAGATGGACCCCGCCAACGCCCGGGAGGCCCGCCGCGAGGTCGAACTCGACGTGGAACAGGGCGCGGACGTGCTGATGGTCAAACCCGCCCTGCCGTATCTGGACGTCGTCGCGCAGGTCCGCGAGGACTACGACCACCCCGTCGCCGCCTACAACGTCTCCGGGGAGTACGCGATGTTACACGCCGCCGCCGACAAGGGGTGGCTCCAGCTCGAGGAGGTGGCCTACGAATCCTTGCTCTCTATCAAACGGGCCGGGGCCGACCTCGTCCTCACGTACTTCGCCGAGGACATCGCCGACCGGCTCTGACAGGTTCCGATTGTAAATTTTTACCCCGGGGACCAGCGTCCGAATCACAATTCTTCGCGGTAAACTGGGTTACAGACTCGCTGATTGTTGTATCTGGCCGTGGAGACGCCCGTTCTCGCGCCGTTCGCCCATCCTCACAGCCCCGGCCGTCGATGTCACCGGCGCGCGCAAGCAAATGGCGCCCAAATCCCCTCGCAACCGTGAAATCGCGGTTTACGAACGTCCAAAATCCGAGCGAACAGACGCCTCGTTTCTGGACGGAGAACAACCTTATATCCATAATATCCTATGGTAATCTGGACGTTCGTCTACCGAAAACACCCAATCTTCCACTTCCGTAAACCAAATCCTTATGTAGTGTTGTTGCCAGAGATTTCTCCGTGAACGACTTGACGAAGTTGGTGCTCGCGCCGATAAAGTTGGACGTTCAAACGCAATAATTAGACAGAAATCATGGTACTCGAACCACTCCAAGCAAGCGACCTCGAAACGATAGTCACGGGGGTAAACCTCCTGTGGGTCCTAGTCGTAACGTTCCTGATCTTCTTCATGCACGCCGGCTTCGCCATGCTCGAGGCGGGGCAGGTGCGCTCGAAGAACGTCGCGAACCAGCTCACGAAGAACCTGCTCACCTGGTCGGTCGGGGTGACGGTTTTCTTCCTCATCGGCTCCGGCATCTCGTCGCTGGTCGGTGGGGGCGGCTGGGCGCCGGCGTACGGCGCCTCGGCCGCTAACGACTGGGTGTCCTGGCTGTTCGGCGCCGTCTTCGCGATGACGGCGGCGACCATCGTCTCCGGGGCCGTCGCCGGCCGCGCGAAACTCCGCGCCTACGTGGCCTACACGTTCCTGCTGGCCGCGGTCATCTACCCGGTCGTCACCGGTATCACGTGGGCCGGCGCCTACATCGAGTTCGGCGGCGCGGCGTTCCACGACTTCGCCGGCGGTATGATCGTCCACGGTATGGGCGGCATCGCCGGCCTCACCGCCGCCTACGTCCTCGGTCCGCGCATGGGCCGGTACAACGAGGACGGCAGCGCGAACGTCATCCCCGGTCACTCGCTGACCTTCGCCGTCCTGGGGACGCTCATCCTCGCCTTCGGCTGGTACGGCTTCAACGTCGGGACCGCCGCGACCGTGTTCTCCTTCTCCGAGGGGACGGTCGAACTCGGTGCGTTCTCCTACGTCGGTCGCGTCGCGATGACGACGACCATCGCGATGGCGATGGGCGCCATCGGTGCTGCGGCCGCCGCCTGGGCCAAGACCGGCAAGGTCGACACCCTCTACGTGGCGAACGGGCTGCTGGCCGGCCTGGTCGGCATCACCGCGATTCCGGACACCACGTCCTGGTGGGGCGCGTTCATCGTCGGCGGGCTCGCCGGTGCACAGCTCCCGATAGTGTTCAGCTTCATGGAGAAGAAGCTCAAGATAGACGACGTCTGTGCGGTGTTCCCGGTCCACGGGAGTGCCGGCGTGCTCGGGACCCTCATGTTCCCGTTCGTCGCCGCTGAGGCCCCTGCAGGCGGCATCGCCAACGCGTTCGTCGCCCAGCTCATTGGCGTCACGGTCATCGCGGCGTGGACGATAATCGCAACCGGTGCGGTCTGGGCAGTGCTCAAGGCCATCGGCCAGGCCCGTGTCACGCCCGAACACGAACAGGAAGGTCTCGACGTCAGCGAACACGGCGTCGAGACGTACCCCGAATTCGGCTCCGGTGAAAGCGTCGTCGCCGACGGTGGTATGACGACTGAAAACGTGCGAACTGACGGAGGTTCCAAAGATGACTGACGAAACTGACATCAAGATGATCGTTGCAATGGTCCGTCCAGACAAACTCGGCGACGTGAAACAGTCGCTCGCGGAAGTCGGCGCCCCCTCGCTGACAGTGACGAACGTCTCCGGCCGGGGCTCACAGCCCGCGAAGAAGGGGCAGTGGCGCGGCGAGGAGTACGTCGTCGACCTCCACCAGAAGGTCAAAATCGAGACGGTCGTCGCGGACATCCCCGCCGAGGACGTCGTCGACGCCATCGCCGAAGGCGCCCACACGGGCGAGAAGGGCGACGGGAAGATCTTCGTCCTCCCGGTCGAGGACGCCCACCAGGTCCGAACAGGGAAGACCGGTCCCGAGGCCGTCTGAGCGGCGGGCGATGGTCGACGATATCGACAGACAGGTGGTGAACGCCCTACTCCGCGACGGGCGGGCGAGTGCCCGCGATGTCGCCGCCGAGACCGGCGTCGCCGCGACGACCGTATCGCGACGGATGGACCAGCTGGTCGAGACCGGCGTCATCGAGGAGTACACCGCTCGCGTCGACTACGAGGCACTGGGGTACGACGTGACTGCCGTCTTCCAGCTGTCGGTCGATGGCAGCGGGCTCGAGACGGTGACCGAGCGGCTCCGCGACCTGGACAACATGGTCGCGGTGTACGAGGTGACCGGTAGCCACGACATCGTCGCCGTCGGGAAGTTCCGCGATACCGAAGAGATGAACGCCCACATCAAGGAACTGCTGACAGACCCTGACATCCGCACCGCCTCCACATCGGTCGTGCTGAACACGGTCCGCGAACACGAACAGTTCCCGGTCGACGACACCGGGGAGTGACACGCCGACGCGGCAGGACAGCCGCGTCGTGTAATAAGCGACACTGGCCACATCGGCCACGTGTGTTCTCCGTTTTCCACATCGACCAGTGACAGCTAACGAAACCACTTCTGATAGTGGCGACGGTGCCATTAAGCCGGTCCACTCGTTCGATGGCGTATGGGCCTGCAAGTCGACGTGCGAAAGCTCGACCTCTTCAACCAGATGGCAAAGGAGGGGTCGGAGACCGTCGCGGACCACCTCGGACAGCTCACGGGGCTTTCCGCGTCGGTCCACATGTCTCAGATAAACTTCCTCGATATCGACGACGTCACGACACACATCGGCGACGAGCGGCAGGTCGGCATCTACGTCGAGCTGAACGAACCGCCCTACGGCTACGTCCTGTTCATGCTCGACCCGGCCGACAGCAAACGACTCGCCGGCGCGATGATGGGCGGCATGGGCGGGGGCGACGACGAGGGCTTTTCGGAGATGGAACGCTCCGCGATGCAGGAGATCGGCAACATCATGACCTCCGCCTTCATCGACGGCTGGGCGAACGTGCTGGACACGACCATCGACATGGGGACGCCCAACTTCGTGCTCGGCCCGGCCGGCGGCATCATCGAGAAGATGGGCGGCTGGCCCGACTCGGAACTCGTCTTCGTCATCGACTCCCAGATAACCGTCGAGGACGGCGACCTCGGGATGACCGTCTACACCTTCCCCGAACTCGAGGACCTGGTCGAACTCATCCAGGGTATCGACCTCGACACCGACGTCGAAGCCGACACGCAGGCCGACGACCTGGTGTAGTCACACCGCTCTCGACCGACGCAAACGCGAGACCGGACGTTCTCCAGCCGCCGTTCAAATATCCTGCCGTATCAACGGGCCGAAACACTATGGTTCGGGCGTGGTGTAGATCCACATGGGCTGTAACCATGACCGAAGTCACGTGTCCGACCTGCGAGAGCCCGGCCGTCATCGGCCTCCCGCGGGACGCGACTGTCGAAGCCGTCGAAGCGACCGACACGGGTGACATACCGGTCACTGACGGGGCCAAAACACGCGTCGTTCGCTGTCACGAGGACCACGCCGTCACCGTCACGTTCACGGTCACGGCGCCGGACCGCTCGTCGTCCCCGCTGTGACACGACCCGTTCGGGCGGGGGCTGTGTCTGGCGGCGGCCGGTCGTCCAGTTTCGCCGGGACGAACTGATGCCGTGCAACGCCCACTTCGCCCCCAGCGAGGCGATAGCTGCCGAACACGTCCGCTCGGGGACCACTCAGGGGCCGAGGTCGATATCGAAGCGGGCACCGCCGGTCGCGCTTTCGGAGGCGTCGATGGTCCAGCCGTGTGCCTCCACGATTTCCCTGACGATGTTCAGCCCGTAGCCGGTCCCCCCGTCGGCCGTCGAATAGCCGGACTCGAAGATCTGGGTGCGGTCACCCGCGGGAATTCCTTGCCCGTCGTCAGCGACGTAGAGTCCAGTCTCGGTGGCGCCGACGGCGATGGTGAGTGGGTCACCACCCGACTCGCTGTCGCCCCCGCCGCTTTCGGCGCTTCGCTGGTCCGGCGCTGCGCTGTCGCGTTCGCGCGGGGCCCCGTGTTCGATCGCGTCATCGGACTGTGTCCGATTGCTCGTGGAACCGTGTTCCACGCTGTCCTGCCGAGCCTGCGAGGGAGGGCTTGCTGAGCCATGCTCAGCAGCGTTCCGAAAGAGGTTCTCGAAGACCTCCTGTAACCGGCCCGGGTCGGCCTGCACGACGGTCTCCGTGGTACAGTCGAGCCTCGCATCACCCGTCTCGACGTTGCTCCAGCAGCGCTGGACCAGCTCGTCGACGGCGACCGGTTCCCGCTCCGTGACGACTTTCCCCTCTCGGGCCAGGGTCAGCAACTCGTCGATGAGCGTCTCCATCCGCCCCAGCGCCTCTTGGGCACGGTCCAGGTGAGGGCTCTCACACTTGGACTGGGCCAGTGTGAGCTGTCCGTCCGCCACCTGCAGCGGGTTCCGGATATCGTGGGAGATCACCCTGGCGAACTTCTCCAGTCGCGTGTTTTTCGCCTTGAGTTCGGCCGTGCGGGCCTGCCGCTCGGAGATGTCTCGCCCGGTGACTACGGCGCCGAGGACCGTCCCGTCACCCTCGGAGATTCGGGCGACTGCGACCTCGTAGGGGAGCCGGTGGCCGTCTTTGGTCTCGATATCGAGTTCGAGCGTCCGTTCCGAACCCCCCGAAAGCACGGCGTCGAGTGCGGCCTCTACCTGGTCGACGTCACTGTCTGCAATCAGGTCGGTCGGCCCCATCTCTGCGATTTCCGATTCGGAGTAGCCAGTCACCGCGGCGATGCTCTCACTCCAGCGGAGACAGTTGCCGTCGGTGTCGAACACGACGAACGCGTCGGGGAGCGCATCGAAGATGGCCCGCGTGAGCGCGCGCTCTTCTCTCAGGGCCCGCTCGCGGCGTTTCCGGTCCGTGATGTCCTGCTGGAACCCGACGTAGTGGGTGACCTCGCCGTCGGCGTTGCGGAGCGGCCGAACCCGGACCTCGTTCCAGAACTCCGTCCCGTCGGCCCGGTAGTTGCGGAGCTCGACAGTCACCGGCGTTTCAGTTCGGAGGGCCTCGCGCAACTCGGCCACGGGCTCTTCCTCCGTGGCTGGTCCCTGCAGGAACCGACAGTTCCGCCCCTCGACTGCCGCCTGTTCGTACCCGGTCAGGTCGGTGAACCGCTCGTTGGCATAGACGATCGGGTTGTCCGCCAGACTCGGGTCGGTAATTACGATTCCGGCCGGCGCACTGTCCATCGCGGCGGATTTGAGCCCGTCGTCGGTGTCCCCACCCGGCGTCCGGGCCGTCGACCCGTCGCGGGACTGCGCTCCGTAGTGGAGGACACGGGCCGCCAGCGTGGCGTACTGGTCGGGCTCGGAGAGATAGTCGGTCACACCGGCAGTTATCGCGGCGCTTGCGACCGCCTCGTCGCCCGACTCGGCGACCAGTATCACCGGGATATCCGGTGTCCGGCGTTGCACCTGCTCGAGCAGGTCGACACCGGTCATCTCGGGGAGTTCGTCCCTGATGACGAGACAGTCAAACCCCGCGAGCTCCCGTGCCAGACAGTCGGCGCCACTGGTCGCGACTGTCACGGTTAGCTCGGGCCGCTGCTGTGCAAGCCGCTCTGCGTGGTCTCGCCCCTTGCCCACGTATAGGACCCGACACGCCCCCCTCATGACACTGATATTTAAAATCGATATATAATAATCATACGGAATACCGGGTCGTATATAATCGCGTGGTCGCCCGTATTGCCGCTCTGACCTGCACCACCGGTCGTTCGAATCCCCAATCGCCACACGGACGGCTATCCGTAGTCGTCCTGGCGGGTGCTGGAAACGGTCCTGTTGTCGGAAAACGAACCGACGGCAGTGAGCCAGACGGCGTCTGGCGACCGTCGTCGGGCCACAGGTCCGACGGCAGTGAGCCGAGCACCACGAGGCGAAAGTCGAAAGCGCCCCGCGCTGACGGCAGTACAGATGGACACGAGCAAGTTGCCGTCGGGGTTTCGGCTTCGGCCGGTGGCCGCACTGACAAGCCGCGGTGGCTTGCCTACTCGATGAGCTCCGGCGCGGCGTCGTAGGCCACCTCCTGGACGTGCTCTGCCTCTGGCTCCGTCTCGGGCTGTTCAGGCTCGTGCATGGTCAGTCGTCCGCCGAGATAGGCTGGCCGTTCTCGTCGGTCGGGGCCGGGCTCTCGCCGTCGTCGAAGGGGTACCACGACTGCTTGGCGTCGTTGAGGCAGGGGTCTTCGTACCCCACGACCTCTTCGGGCTCAGCGAGTTCGACGAGGGTCTCGTGGCCGGTGGCGGCGACCCAGTCGCTGAAGGTCTGGCCCTCCGAGCGCAGTGCCGCGTAGGCCTCGACGATGTTGCGTATCATGCCGGGCACCTCGTCGGCGGGGACGCGCTGGCGGACCCACTCGGTGAACTCCGCCTCTTCGCCCATGCCGCCGCCGACACCGACGTCGAGCGCTTCGACCATCTCGCCGTCCTTGCGGGCGCGCATCCCCTGGAGCCCGATGTCGCCGGTCATGGCCTGACCGCAGTCGGCGGTACAGCCCGAGTAGTGCATCTTGATGCGGTCGACGTCGCCTGGCAACTCGACGTTGTCACCCAGCCAGCGCAGCATCCGGGCCATCCGGGCTTTCGTCTCGGTCAGCGCCAGCGAGCAGAACTCCGTTCCCGTACAGGCCACTGCGCCCTGCGTGAACGGGTTGGGCTCGGGCGAGTACTTCTCGAGGAACGGCTCGTTCAGCAGATTGGCGAGGTTGCCGTCGGGGACGTCCATGATGAGCGGGTTCTGCCGGCGAGTGAGCCGCACCGCGCCGGAGCCGTAGGCTTCGGCCAGGTCCGCCAGTTTGACGACGTCCTCGGCGGGGAGCCGGCCGACAGGCACCGAGAGGCCCACGTAGTTCTTGCCGTCTTTCTGGTCGTAGACGCCGACGTGGTCGTGGGCGCCGAACTCGGTGTTCTTGCCGGCGTTGTAGGTGTACTCCCCGCGGAAGTCCGTTCCGGCGGTCTCGAACTCGAAGTCGAGCCGTTCGTCCAGGTCATCGCGGATTTTCTCGGTGCCGTGCTCGTCGACGAAGAAGCGAGCGCGGTTCTTCGAGCGGTTCGTCCGGTTGCCCTCTTCGTGGTAGTACTCCACGAACTCCCGGACCGTCTCGACGGCGTGTTCGGGCCTGATAAAGAGGTTCAGCGGGCGGGCGTTGCGCGGCTCACGACCACCGAGACCGCCGCCGACGCGGACGTTGAACCCCTTGACTTCCTCGCCGTCGATGAACTTGTGGGCCGGCTCCAGCCCGATGTCGTTGATGGCGTCCTGGGCACACCCCTGCTTGCAGCCCGACACCGAGATGTTGAACTTCCGGGGCATGTTACAGAGGTCGTCGTCCCCGCGGATGGTCTCCTGAATCTCGTCGAGGATGGGGCGAGACTCGATGTACTCCTCGCCCTTGCCCGCGACCGGACAGCCGGAGATGTTTCGCATCGTGTCACCGCCGGCCGACCGGCTGGTCAGCCCGACGCCCTCGAGCTTGTCCCATATCTCGGGTACGTCCTCGAGTTTGAGCCAGTGCATCTGGATTGACTGGCGGGTGGTGAAGTCTATCCACGCGTCGCCGAACTCGGGGTTCTCGACGGGCCCGCTGGCGTACTCCTCGGCGACCTCACCCACTGCGCGGAGCTGGCCCGGCTCCAGGACGCCCCCGCAGTTGGTCAGGCGCATCATGAAATAGGACTCCTGGCCCTCGCGGTGGTGGAACACGCCCCAGAACAGGAACCGCTTGAACCACTCGTCGCGCTCGTCTTCAGGAATCGACTCCCAGCCGCGCTCCGCGAACTCCTCTATTTTCTCCCGTACCTCGTCCCCGTACATCTCGTCTTTGATTTCTTCTGCTTTGTTGCCCATTGTTGGTAACCTCGTATAGTGAATTTCCGCACAGTATAGTTTAGCTCTGTGCGCTTATACTCGGATAAACCAACCGCCTGACCAAGTAAAAACCTGACCGTTGAAACAATCGTCCTACAAAGAGAAGAATCAGCTAAATGTTCAAAATTATGTCTGCCTACAGGTCTTTAAGGAGTCTAGTCGGATTTGTGGAAAAGTGCACAATCGTCTCGGGAAGGACGTCTCGGACCGACGGCCGTAACAAAGACGCAGTTTGCCCCCTCGAGGTGGCGACTATCTGTACGAACGTACAGCCGGGGGACTCAGTTCTCGTACTCGCCGGCCTGCCCCGGAATCGTGGCGGGGTTGGCCTGAGCCGCGTTCAACAGCGTGACATAGAGGCGCCGGCTCCGCTGGAGCCAGCCCAGCTGGACCGCCAGGTGACCGAGCAGGAACAGGCCCAGCAGTCCCCAGTGGACGGGCGTCATCGCCATGCTGGCCTTGACCATCGGGAGGTCCTTCAGCAGGTAGTAGACGCCGTTGTACACGCCCGCGTACAGCGTCAGGGCCGGGAGCATAACAACCGGCATCCCGCCCAGTCGGACGATGGCCGGCAGGGACCTGTTCTCCAGGAGCTCGGTCGCGCCCCGGAACACCGAGACGACGACGATGACAGCCAGGAACATACCGGTGCTAGCTGGCTTGGTCCCCTTCCCGGTGAGGACGGCAAACAGGACGCCCCCGCCGACGGCCGTCAGCAGCGCGACGCCGGTGGTGACGACCGAGGGATAGCGGCGTTTCTTCGTCTTCGGCGCCTTCTTGACGACCTGTGACCCGGTCGAGAGGAACAGGTACGCCTTGTAGAACCCGTGGATGATGAGGTGGGCCACCGCCGCGGCGAAAAAGCCCAGCCCACACTGCAGTATCATGAATCCCATCTGGGCCACGGTCGAGCAACCCAGCCGGCCCTTGTAGTCGGCCTTGACGAGCATCATCGCCTGCGCGAGGACGGAGCTTATCGCACCGAGGGCGACGATGAGCAACATGACGTTTTGCTGTATCGCAAAGACCGGCGCCAGCCGCGCGAGCAAGACGCCGCCGGCGTTGACGAACCCGGCGTGCATGATGGCGCTTGCCGGCGTCGGCCCCGTCATCGAGGAGAGCAGCCAGCCGTGGAACGGCACCAGCGCCGACTGGACGAGCGCCCCGAGCAGGATGGGGGCCGTTCCCAGCAACAGCGTCGACTGCGGCAGCGAGTCGACCGACGCCAGTATCCCCGAGATGGTGGCGGCGCCGGTCCCCGCAGACAGCGCGAGCAGTCCGATTCCCAGCAGGGCACTTCCCGCGAGGAAGTACCGCCGCGAGAGCCGCTTGGCCGCCCGCGCCTGGGGCCAGGCGTCGACGTGTCCGATGAGTTCCGCCATCAGCAGGCCCATGACCGTCCACAGCAGCAAGAAGAGGGCGACGTGGTCGGCCGCGACCAGTCCCATCACCACGACGGTAAACAGCATGATACGCGTGAAAAACAGGTCCACGTCCCTGTTTGCCGCCATATACCGCCGCGAGAAACTCTGGACGATACCGCTGAAGAATGTTACCGCGAGCCACATCACCAGCGTCAACCCGTCGATTCGGACCAGCGGCTCGGCCGCGAGCTCGATGCTGAACCAGGTGGTGGCTGCGACGAGGACGACGCTACCGATGAACAGCGTCCAGACAAGGGTCGTCGAAATGACCGGGACGGCGCTGTACTGTTGACTCGTATGGGACATCTATGACATCGGAGGATGACCACTTATACGTTTAAAATTTCCGTATGCGACTGGTAAGTGGTGATATAATTCCTAAAATGCAAAGCATTAGCCCGAAATGCTGAACAAACATCTCACTGCTTGTCTGGCGCCGCGTCGCGCTCTTCCCGGTCCGAAACCGCTCTAGTGTCTTTGGATTATTTTAGGAATGCAGCCAGATACGACTACATATATGCGAAGATATTAAGATATCTCTCCTGTTTTTCAACTGTAACAGGTGTTATCTACGTGATGGCCGACATCGACCCGATGACCGTTCGCACGCATATCGACCAGGCGGCGGAGCGTCTCGGTCGGGTCTGGCCGCTGTACTCCGACGTGGCCGCGAACCCCCTCTCCGGGTTCGAGGACAGACCCTTCCGGCAGGCCGTCGAGGACGCCGAGGCGCTGTTCGACGGGCGAGGGTACCCGACAGCGGCGCAGTTCCGTCGTGCCTGGGAGTCGGGTGCGATCGACGCGACCATCCTCAACGACCTCCTCGCCGAGCACGGCATCGACGAGGAACCGGGGACGCTCCTGCGGCGGATGGCCGACCAGGAGCGCAAACACGAGGACAGGACCACCCACGACGAGCAGCTCAACCGCCTCTGCTCGAAGTGGCTGACCGCCTTCCTCGACCAGGGACAGGCCGGGTGGCCCATGCCGGACCGCGAGCGGGGGTTCTACGAGTCCTGGCGGGCGGTGGCACCATACGACAGCGCGATTCCGGAGTCCGAGACCAACGTCGCGACGTACTACCGTGAGCGACTGACCGACGCCCCCGAGACGGCGATGGAGGCGCTCTTTGCCGTTCTGACCGGCTACGACGAGGACGAGTGGGAGGACATCTTCGAACACCACCTGGCCGCCCTGCCGGGCTGGGTCGGACTAATCAAACAGCGGACGGAGGCCAACAACAACCCCTGGCAGGAGAAATACCCCATCACGCTGGTCGATTACCTGGGCGTCCGGCTCATCCTGGCCAAACACATGGGGGTCGAGATACTGCCGGAGACCGACGGCACCGAGCCGCCCAGAGAGGCCGACTACCGGCTCCAGGAGATATGGCTGACAGCGTGGGAGCGCAGCTATCAGGACGACCTGCTGGAGGACATCAACAAGGGGCTGGCCACGTCGAGCACTGAGATGGACGCCGACCGGCCCGACGCCCAGCTGGTCTTCTGTATCGACACCCGCTCGGAGATCATCCGTCGGCATCTCGAAGCGACCGGCGACTACGAGACCCACGGCTACGCCGGTTTCTTCGGCGTCCCGATCGAGTACAAGGGCCACCGGTCGAAGGTCCAGACCGACTCCTGTCCGGTGATGGTCGACCCGAAACACCACGTCACCGAGCACCCACCGGCCGACGACCCGGCGACGACGTCCTACGAACGGTGGGACCGGCTGAAGACGGACGGCAACAAGTTCCTCAAGTCGCTGAAAAACGACCTGGCGGCCGCGTTCGGCTTCGTCGAGGCCTCCGGGACGTTCTTCGGGGCCGCGCTGGCCTCCCGGACGCTGTTCCCGTCGAAAGTCCACAGCGCACGGGGGCGCGTGGGACCGGACGACCCGGCAGCGTTCTCCTCGCTGACGCTCGAAGAGCCGAGCGAACCGCACGACCACTCCCCCCCGAAGGGTATCTCCGCCGACCAGAAGGCGTTCTACGCGGAGGCCGCGTTCGACCTCATGGGGTGGGAGACCTTCGCTCCGGTGGTCGTGTTCACCGGCCACGAGAGCCAGACCGTCAACAACCCCTACAAGTCGAGTATCGACTGTGGCGCCTGTTCGGGCAGCCCCGGCACGCCGAACGCGCGCGTGCTCGCGAACATCTGTAATGACCCGGAGGTCCGCGAACGGCTCGCCGAGCGCGGTATCGACGTCCCCGACGACACCGTCTTCCTCGCCGGTCGGCACAACACCACGACCGACGCGGTGACCGTCTTCACCGAGGGACAGGACCTCACGGAACGCCAGCAGGCCGTCGTTGACGACCTGCAGGGGGACCTGGAGATGGCCCAGGCCGCCGCCACCGAGGAGCGACTGGCGACGCTGGGGGTCGAGGCCGACGACCCCGTCCGTGAGACCGAGACCCGCACCGACGACTGGGCCCAGCCCCGGCCCGAAATCGGGCTGTCGGGCAACGCCGGCTTCGTCATCGGCCCCCGGGAGCTGACCGAAGACGTCGACCTCGAGGGCCGCTCGTTCCTCCACTCGTACGACTGGGACAGCGACCCCGAGGGCGAGGCCCTGGAGAACATCATGGCCGGCCCGCTGGTCGTCTGTCAGATGATAAACGCCCAGTACTACTTCTCGACGGTCGACAACGAGGTGTACGGCAGCGGCTCCAAGACGACCCACAACGCCGTGGGCAACGTCGGCGTCCTCCAGGGCAACGGCGGCGACCTGCAGATGGGGCTCCCCCTGCAGTCGCTGTACGCCGATGACCGGCAGGCGCTGCACACGCCCATCCGGCTGTCGACGGTCATCCACGCGCCCGTCGACACCGTCACGGATATCCTCGACCGCAACCCCGACCTCGCGGGGCTGCTCGACAACAACTGGCTCTCCCTGCTGGTCATCGACCCCACCCAGGACGACGCGACCTTCCGGTACCAGGCCGGGCTCGAGTGGGAGCCCCTGGACTCGACGCTCACGACCAAGATTACGGTCGCGAGCACCGACTGAGACGGGCTGTCGCCACCTCGTTCCGGCGGCGACTGTCGTCCCGGCGATTCGTCACTCCAGTTGCTTCTCGAGGACGTAGCCCCACTTCTCGTAGTCCACAGCCTCGTAGAACTCGTGGGTCCGCTCTTTCGCCAGGGGGGTCGCGAGCGCCACGGACGCACAGCCCGCCTCGCGGGCCCACGCTTCGACGTGGTCGAGAAGTGCGGTCCCGTATCCCTGCCCTCTGTGGGGTTCGTCGACCACGAGGTCGTACAGCCACGCCTGGCGAGCGTGGTGGAGGTGGTTGCTCTCAAGCACGCCGGCCACGGCGACGAGTTCGTCCGCGACGAAGCCACCCAGCAGGTGATAGTCGTCCTCGCCGGTCCACGCGAGCACCTGGTCGGGCGTCGACTCGCTCCACAGCTGCCGGAGAACTGGCACGGCCGCTCGGCGCTCCGTCTCCGCTGTCAGTTCACGGACGTCCATGTGTCACTGCCCGACCGAGCCGGAGTTAAAACTGTCCGGGCCGGTCGCTACCTGCCGGTGACACGTCGTCGTCGCGGCGAAAATCGTGGTCCACGCACGAAATACAGATCTGAGAAGCGGTCGAGGCCTACGGGAACTTCTTGTAGGGGAGGAACTTGCCGTCGTAGGTGATGACGACGTGTTCCTCGCCGTCCTGAATCTCCTTGTCGACGCTGACCTCGAAGTCGATGGCGCTCATGATGCCGTCGCCGAACTCCTCGTGCATGATGGCCTTCATCGCGGGCCCGTACACCTGTGGCACCTCGTAGAACCGATAGAGGGCGGGGTCGGACGGAATCGACGGCTCCTCCTGCCCTTTCATCGGCGGCGTCTGGAGCCCTTCGATGACGTCTTCCTCGCCGCCCAGCCCCACCGCTTCGGCGATAGCGATGGCCTCCTCTTCGGTCGTGCTCGCGCCGTCGTATACGGCCGACGCGATGTACGTCTTGTCGATGCCGGTCGCCTCCTCGATGTCGGAGAAGGTGAGGTCCCGCATCTCTTTGGCATCGACGACTTTCCGCCGCATGTCTTTTCGAACTTCCGCGTACGGCTCCATGGTGTTGCGATCGATTGTCATTGGTTGTATCGTGGGAGGTTGTCCCGGTTGGAGAGAGCGAGAGGTGATATTAAACTATTTTCCTAATACTGATGGAAATAAAGACAAGAAATTGGGATAATCTAAGAACATAATACGATAATATCGGATAGAACTGGAATTTTGTTAAGACGGGTTACAGGATTTCCGTTTCCCGAACTGCTTGGCCTGAACGCGCCCGACTCGGAATATCGGGGTTGAAAATACGAACGCAAAAACCTAAAATTGAGACATTTGCAAAATTCTGAGGAAATATAGCGATGTTTAAATCGACATTTGGCCATATTCCTAGTATATTCTAAAGACTGAAACCCAATCGAAGAACCACGCTTATATATCACTTCTTTCGAACAGAGTCTTGTTGCACAATGACCGAAGTCAGCAAGCGTATCAACGGGTTATCGGCGGGAAATCCAGCCAAACGTCCAGTACTTGGCGGTAAAAACAGAACTTTTGAATACCACTCTGAGGGGGGAGCGTAAATGTACCAGGAGAGTGTCACCTCGATTAGCAAGGCGGCCGCGGCGCAGGTGGAACTGATAGAGAAGAGCCTCCCGGCGTACCTCGTCCACTCGATGATGGCGGGGGCCTATCTCGGACTCATCGTCGTCATGACGTTCCTCTTTGGCGGTGCGATGTTCCAGACGACGTTCGAACCGCTTCGCGGGTTCGTGATGGCCGCGGTGTTCGGCGGGGCACTGAGTCTGGTCATCGTCGCGGGCTCCGAGCTGTTCACGGGGAACAACATGATAATGACGATGGGGATGCTCTCGGGCCGTGTCGGGCTCCCCGGCACGATGAAAGTGTGGACCTGGTCCTGGGTCGGGAACTTCCTGGGCTCTATCCTCGTGGGCGCGATGGCCTGGCAGGCCGGTGTGCTCGGCGGTGCGGCACCGCTGCTCGAGGCCGTCGGCGGCGCGAAGATGACCCGCGACCTCGTCCCGCTGTTCCTGCGGGCGATGCTGTGTAACTGGCTCGTCTGTCTCGCTGTCTGGAGCAACTTCCAGCTGGAGAACACGTCCGCGAAGCTCATCATGATATGGTGGTGCCTGCTCGCGTTCATCGGCTCGGGCTACGAACACAGTATCGCGAACATGACCATCCTCTACGCCGCAAACGTCGTCGCTCCCGGCGCTGAGGCCGTCTCCTGGGCCGGTATGGGGTACAACCTCGCCGTCGTCACCGCCGGGAACATGGCCAGTGGCATCCTGTTCATGGGCGCGGCGTACTACTACATCTCCTCCTCGTACGGCTTCGAGTGGGACTGGAGCATGGACGACAACGTCGTCACCGGCGCCGTCAGCGACGACTAACCGACTTCCTGTAGCGCATTCGCTTTTCCGGCGTTGTACCGAGCGACGGCCACTGCGTACCGAGCCGTCTCGACGCGATATCGTCTGTTCCGGGCCTGACCCAACAGTTTCTTTCACCCCGATACCGAAGCCCGCGGTATGAACCACGAGCAGTCACGCGACCTGTACGACCGGGCCCTCTCCGTGATGCCCGGCGGCGTCAACTCATCGGTGCGGGCCATCCGTCCCTATCCGTTCTTCGTGCAGAAGGGCGACGGCGGCCACGTCATAGACGCCGACGGCAACCGATATATCGACTACGTGATGGGCTATGGCCCGTTGCTGCTGGGCCACGACATGCCCGACTCGGTCCAGTCTGCGGTCCAGCAACGCGCCGCCGAGGGGCCGATGTACGGCGCCCCGACGGAGGTCGAGGTCGAACTCGCTGAGTTCGTCGCCCGCCACGTCCCCTCAGTCGAGATGACCCGTTTCGTCAACTCCGGGACCGAGGCGACCGTCTCGGCGGTCCGGCTGGCGCGGGGGTACACCGGCCGCGATAAAATCGTCGTGATGCAGAGCGGCTACCACGGCGCCCAGGAGTCCACGCTCGTCGACGGGGAGCGCGACCACACCGCCCCCTCCAGTCCGGGCATCCCCGAGAGCTTCGCCGAGCACACCCTGACGATTCCGTTCAACGACCGCGAGGCCGCCCGGGAGGTCTTTGCCGAACACGGCGACGACATCGCGGCCGTTCTCACGGAGCCAATCCTGGGCAACTACGGCATCGTCCACCCCGTCGAGGGCTTTCACGAGACTCTCGAATCGCTGTGTGACGACCACGGCGCCCTGCTCATCTTCGACGAGGTCATCACCGGCTTCCGCGTCGGCGGGCTCCAGTGTGCTCAGGGGAAATTCGACGTCGACCCCGACATCACCACCTTCGGGAAGATCGTCGGCGGCGGCTTCCCGGTCGGGGCTATCGGCGGCAAGAGCGAGATAATCGAGCAGTTCACGCCCGCGGGCGACGTCTTCCAGTCGGGCACCTTCTCCGGCCACCCCGTGACGATGGCCGCCGGCCTGGAGACACTCCGGTACGCCGCCGAGAACGACGTGTACAGTCACGTCAACGGCCTGGCCGAGCAGCTCCGAGGCGGCCTGCAGGACATCCTCGAGGACCAGGCCCCCGAGTACACCGTGGTCGGGACCGACTCGATGTTCAAGGTCATCTTCACCCGCGAGGCACCCGAGAGCTTCGAGGGCCACTGCGAGGCCGGCTGCACCCAGCGCGAGGAGTGTACCCGGTACGACCACTGCCCGAAGAACGGGGGCGACGTCAAGCGAGCGGAGACCGACCGCTGGGAGCGGCTGTTCTGGCCCGCGATGAAAGAGCAGGGGGTCTTCCTCACCGCCAACCAGTTCGAGTCCCAGTTCGTCTGTGACGCCCACACCGAAGAGGACATCGAGGAGACGTTAGAGGCGTACAAGACGGCGATATGAGCGACGACGACATCTCGATCTCCGAGAAGCGGATGTACGGCCAGACGCGCGCGGAGACCCACGCCTACGTCGCGTCGGGGCTGGGAGTGACCCGCGTCGAGACCGCCGGTGGGCAGATTGGACGGTTCAGCCTCTCCCACCGATGTTCGGCCCGCGACATCGACGGCGCGAACGGCCAAATCGCCGTCGCCACCGACGACGCAGTGCTGGTCTCGACCGACGACGGCTTCGCCGAGACGGGGTTTGGCCCCGCGACGGCGGTGGGGTACGACACCGACGGGCTGGTCGCCGCGGGCGAGGGACGGGTCGCCCGCTACGACGACGGCGAGTGGTGGGAGATGGGGGCCGTCGACGACGTTCGCGCCCTTGCGCCCGACCTCGTCGCGGCCGCCGACGGCGTCTACGGGCTGCCGGGCTGTGCGTATCTGGGACTGCACGACGCCGCCGACGTGGCCGGCCCCTTCGCCGCCACGGCTGACGGCCTCTACAGACGTGACGCTCAGGAGGGAACCGTCGGCCCCAGGGAGAACTGGTTGCCCGTCCGCTCGGGCGCTCATTCCGTCGTCGCCACCGACGGGACCCGAACCCACGCCGCCGACAGCGACGGGCTCTACGAACTGGTCGACGACGGCGCGAGCCCGGACCCGCACTGGCGCCCCTGTGACCTGCCGGTCCGCGAGCGCGTCGTCGACGTGACCTACGGGCAGGACACCTACGCCATCACCGAGGACGGGACCTTCCTCGTGAACACGGCCGACGACGCCACCGCAGACGGCCGGGGCGGCTGGCGGTCCCGCTCGCTGGGCGTGCCCGACGTGTCGGGTATCGCGGTGGCGTGACCGGTCGCCCTGGGCTCTCATGGCTCTTTGCCTAACCAGTGTGGTGTGTCAGATATGCGCCCCTGAATAGTATACGGTCCAATGAGTTCTGAACTGCAGGACATCGACGACGCGGTCGACGATATCGAGGCCGACGCGGACGTGGATATCGCCGACGACGACGAGTACGACCACGACGCCGCCAACGAGGTCCAGACCTCGCTCGCGGAGCTCCAGGAGTCGGCGCTCGACATCGCCGCGCGCATCGGCGAGATTCGCGAGGGGACGACCGAGCAGTACGAGGGGATGGACCAGGTCGCCTCGGAGGTGTCGAACCTCTCAGCCTCCGTCGAGGAGATCGCCTCCTCTTCCGAGGAGGTCTCGGCGGCCAGCACGCAAGCGAAGGACCTGGCAGCCGAAGGCAAGGAGCGGGCCGGCGAGGTCGAAAACTCGATGTCGGACATCCAGTCGGCCGTCGACGAGGTCTCCGCGGAGGTCCGGGAGATACAGCAGAGCGTCAGCGAGATAGACGAGATTGTCGAGGTCATCAACGACATCGCCGACCAGACCAACATGCTGGCGCTGAACGCCTCAATCGAGGCCGCTCGCGCCGGCGAGGCCGGCGAGGGCTTTGCCGTCGTCGCCGACGAGGTCAAGAGCCTCGCCGAGGAGTCACAGGACCACGCCAGCGAGATTGAGGTGATGGTCCACGATATCAAAGACCAGACGAGCAACGCCGTCGACTCGCTTGCGGCGAACACGGACCGGGTCGAAGCCGGTCGCGAGTCCGTCGGCGACGCGGTCGCCATTCTCGACGAGATACACGACGCGGTCAGCGAGGTCAACGCCGGCATCGCCGAGGTCGCCGACGCGACCGACGAACAGGCCGCCTCCACCGAGGAGGTGGCGAGCATGGTCGACCAGTCCACGGCGGCCGCGAACCAGATATCCACCGAGACGGCCGAGATTGCCCAGCAGGTGAGCGCCCAGACCGACCAGATAGCGGCTATCAACGACGCCGTCGGGGAACTCACCCGGGAGCTCGACGCCGCGACGGCCTGAGCTTTCGGCTGCTGACCGGCGGTGGCACGTGGAATCGAAAAGCGGTTTAGCCCGGCCAGCCACCCCTCGCACATGATTATCCCCGGCGCGGAGACACAGGCGTTTGCGGCGGCGCTCTCGGAGGCGGCCGACGAACCGCTCGGGCGGGTCGAGTACGAACGGTTCGCCGACGGGGAGCACGTCGTCCGCGTGCCCGAGGCCGTCGCGGGCGAGCGCGCGGTCGTCGTCGCCTCGACGGTCGATTCGGACGCTCACGTCCAGTTGCTCCAGCTCCAGGACGCGGTCCGCGAGGCCGGCGCCAGCGAGGTCGTCACCGTCGTGCCCTACATGGGGTATGCCCGCCAGGACGAGGCGTTCCGAGAGGGTGAACCGGTCTCCTCACGGGCGATGGCCCGTGCCATCTCGACGGGGACCGACCGCGTCGTCACGGTCAACCCCCACGAGCCCGCCGTCTGTGATTTCTTCACCGTTCCCGCGACCAACGTCGACGCCGCCGGCGTGCTCGCGGAACCGCTCCCCGACAGCCTCGCGGACCCGCTCTTTCTCTCGCCCGACGAGGGCGCCATCGAACTGGCAGAGACGGTCCGTGACGAGTACGGTGGGGGCGAGACGGACTTCTTCGAGAAGGACCGCGATTACGACAGCGGCGACATCGAGATTCGCCCCAGCGACGCCGCCGTCGCCGGACGGGACGTGGTGCTGGTCGACGACATCATCGCGACCGGCTCGACGATGAGCGAGTCCGTCGCCGTCCTGAACGAGCGCGACGCCGAGCGGGTCTACGTCACCTGCGTCCACCCGATGCTCGCGAGCAACGCCCTGACGAAGCTGTCGAGTGCGGGCGTCGAATCCGTCTACGGCACCGACACGCTGGAGCGGGTGGTCTCCGAGGTCTCCGCCGCGCCGGTCGTGGCCCGGGAGCTGTAACACCGCTCGTCACGGCGGTTCGGAAGCTGTCTCGCCGACCGGCCCCCACTGCTCGGAGCCCAGCAGCGACGCGCCTATCAGCAACACACTGACCAACGCTGTTCCGGCCCCGCAGGCGAGAAACACCGCCCGGAAGCCGCTGTGGTCGACGGTCGCAGTCACCGTCAGCACCGGGACCGTGACGAGTGCGGCTTGCACGCCAAACAGCAGGCGCAGTCGACGGGTCGCGGCCACCCCACGGTGAGCGAAGGCGACGAGTACGACGCCACCGAGCGCTCCCAGTCCCGACGTACCGAGCGCCAGTCCGAAGCCGGGATTCATCTCCAGTTCCAGCCAGCGCAGGGCGCCCGCGTACCCGACGAACATCACGACGGCGACTCCGGCCATGACGTAGTCGAGCCAGTCCGGGTACTCGTCGACCATCTGTACTGTCAGACTGCTGTTGAACCTCCGTCTGATTGAAAATATCGGTCGTTCGGAAACCGGCTCAGTCGGACGCTTCGGCAGCAGCCACGGGTGCTATCGCGATCTCCATCTCGATACCTTCGACGTCCCACGTCTTGCGGTGGCCGTCCTCGACGCCGTCGAGTTCGTCGGCCCGGACTTCCTCCGTGATGAGCGCTTCGTGCTCACGGACCAGGGAGTCGACGCGCTCGTCTCCAAT
>SDGW01000068.1_pt1 | contig 38593 bp, 43 predicted proteins | sample 2873831 | NCBI WGS metagenome assembly SDGW01 (sample SAMN08132700, study PRJNA421101) | hypersaline lake metagenome | isolation source: celular fraction 0.22 microns magnesium sulfate-rich crust from ephemeral... | place: Spain: Penahueca Lagoon, Toledo | collected 2011-07 | reverse complement strand
GCGGACCACGACGCCGTCGTCAACCTCGTCTCGCTCTCCCCGCTGTTCCAGCCTCCCTCGGGTACGAGCCACGAGGAAGTCCATCTGGGCGGGACCGAGAACCTCGTCCGTGCCGCCGAGGACGGCGGTGCCGACCGATTTCTCCAGATGAGCGGTCTCGGGGCTGATCCGAATGGGAACACCGCCTTCCTGCGCGCCAAGGGGAACGCGGAGCAGGTCGTCCGGGACTCGAGTCTCGAGTGGACGATCGTCCGCCCGTCGGTCGTCTTCGGCGACGACGCCGAATTCCTCGAGTTTACCAAGACAGTGACGACGCCGTACGTGACTGGTCTTCCAGGGGGCGGGAAAACCCGGTTCCAACCGATCTGGGTCGGCGACCTCGTGCCGATGCTGGCCGATGCGCTCGAGGACGACACCCACATCGGCGAGACCTACGAACTCGCCGGTCCCGACGTTCTCACCCTCGCGGACGTGACGGAACTGGCCTATGAAGCCGAGGGGAAAGACGTCACGATCGTTCCGATCCCGATGGAGCTTGCCAAAGCCGGGCTCTCGGCGATCGGTCCAGTCCCGTTCGTACCCTTCGGCCCGGACCAAGCCCGCTCGCTCGCGTTCGACAACACGGTTACCGATAACGACGTGACCGCGTTCGGCCGCGATCCGTCGGAGTTGACAACGCTCGAGTCATACCTCGGCCTCGAAGGGACGACACGACGGACGAAGCCGGCTGGCACAGCCTGATCGGGACGCCAGCAGCAGTAATATGGCACCCATCAACATTGATACACAAATAGTGGTGTTTCGGGAGTAAACCCGGCTCGTTCCTTCTATTTAGCGTGATAGTAGATCATTCGAGAAATTCAGCTTAGCACAAGGTTTATATCCTCTATTGCACTGGTACCAATCCAACGGAGCCCCCTTACAAACAATGAAGCTGGCGATGATCGGATTCGGACAGGCCGGTGGCAAAATCGTCGATCGATTCCTCGAGTACGACGATCGGACGAACAGTGGAATCGTCCGCGCGGCGATTGCCGTCAACTCCGCGAAAGCGGACCTCATCGGTCTCGACAATATTCCCCAGGAGAATCGCGTACTCATCGGCCAGGCCCGTGTCAAGGGCCATGGCGTGGGTGCTGACAACGAACTCGGCGCGGAAGTCGCCGAGGAGGACATCGACGAGGTACAGAACGCCATCGACCAGATCCCAACTCACGAGGTCGACGCGTTCCTGATCGTCGCCGGTATGGGCGGCGGTACTGGTTCCGGTGGTGCGCCGGTCCTCGCGAAACACCTAAAGCGGATCTACACGATTCCCGTCTACGGACTTGGCGTCCTGCCGGGTACGGACGAGGGTGGTATCTACACGCTCAACGCGGCCCGATCCTTCCAGACGTTCGTCCGTGAGGTCGACAACCTGCTCGTCTTCGACAACGACTCCTGGCGACAGACCGGCGAGTCCGTCGAAGGTGGCTACGAACAGATCAACGAGGAGATCGTCCGCCGCTTCGGTATCCTCTTCGGTGCCGGCGAGGTCGGCGACGGACAGGAGGTCGCAGAAAGCGTCGTCGACTCCTCGGAGATCATCAACACGCTCTCGGGCGGCGGCGTCTCGACCGTCGGCTTCGCGAGCGAAGAGGTCGAACTGAATACCGGCGGTGGCCTCCTCTCGCGGTTTACTGGCGACGGCAGCGGCGGCGACGACGGACTGGACGCTGCCAACACCACGAACCGCATCACGAGCCTCGTCCGCAAGGCCGCACTCGGCCGGCTCACGCTTCCGTGTGAGATCGAAGGCACCGAGCGCGCCCTACTCGTGCTTTCCGGCCCCTCGGAGTACTTGAACCGGAAAGGCATCGAACGCGGGCGCAAGTGGCTCGAGGAGGAAACCGGCAGTATGGAAGTTCGCGGTGGCGACTTCCCCCGACAGGAACCCGAAGTGTCCGCGGCAATCTTGCTCTCGGGTGTGACGAACGTCCCCCGAATCAAGCGCCTCCAGCAGGTCGCCATCGAGGCCCAGGACAACATCGACGACATCCAGCAAGAGAGCGAGGAGAACTTAGAGGAACTCGTCGAGGACGACGAGGACGAACTCGAGCCGCTGTTCTAGACCGCGGTTTCCGTTTCGATCGACGGTTTGAGTGGCCGCACTCGTGTCGGGGGCTCGAGAATAGAGCCGACCCGTCGATCGGCCGACCGGAATCGATACTGGACTCCGACGTGCTTTTGAGCGCGCCCGGACTACGGCATCCACATTCAGATGCGCGTCGTGGTCCCGTTTGCCGCCGAGACGCCGAAGACTCGCCTCGAGTCCGTGCTGTCCCCACCCGAGCGACTGGGCTTTGCCCGCGCCATGCTCGCGGACGTCTTAGAGGCGATCGTCGACGCGGGCCACGACCCGACGGTCGTCGCGACCGCGCCGCTCGCACTCGAGCGGCTCGAACTCCCAAACGAGGTTGCCACGACGACATCGGTCACGGTCGACAAGCGGCCGCTGACGGACGCAGTCAACGCGCGGCTGCCGGGGTCGGGAGCTACGGCGGCAGACGACACCTCCGATGCCGTCGCCGTCGTCATGGCCGACCTCGCGCTGGCGACACCCAATGCACTCGAGCGACTCCTGACCACCACGGCCGACGTCGCGATCGCGCCGGGACGGGCCGGTGGCACGAACGCACTCGTCGTTTGCGAGCCCGCGTTTACCGTCGACTATCACGGAACCTCCTATCTCGATCACTGCGAGACCGCCCGCGAGGTCGGGGCAACCCTCGAGACGGTCGACTCGTTCCGGCTGGGAACGGACATCGATGAACCCGAGGACCTCGTCGAGGTTCTCGTCCACGGATGCGACACCGACCGTGCACCTGCCTATCTCCGAGAGCAAGGGTTCGAACTCGACGATCGTGACGGCCGGGTCGGCGTCATACGCGACACGGAGTCGCTGACGGAGACGCGATAGCCGTCGGCCCACACATCGCGAAGCCAAGCCCTTATACGCCGAGCGACGACACAGGGAGGTAATGATCCCCGGGGCGAGCGAGTACGGCGTCGAAATCACGATCGACGAGCAGGCCGTCGAGGATCTGCGTGCGGTCAGCCCGACCGACGTCGACGCACCGTCGGCACTGACCTTCGCGCGGAACGTTTTCGTCCCGCTGACGACGGCCTGCCGATATACCTGTACCTACTGCACGTACTTCGATCCGCCCGGCCAGGCCTCCCTGCTCTCGCTCGAGGAGGTCCGGAAAATCTGTCAGCGCGGCGCAGACGCCGGCTGTACGGAGGCGCTGTTTACGTTCGGCGACGATCCCGACGACCGCTACACCGCAATTCACGCCCAACTCGCGGAGTGGGGCTACGACACCATTTACGAGTACCTGCGTGCAGCCTGTGAAGTCGCGCTCGAGGAAGGCTTGCTCCCACATGCGAATCCGGGCGACCAGACCCGCGAGCAGATGGCGACCGTCGCGGACGTCAACGCCAGCATGGGCGTGATGCTCGAGACGACCGCCGAAGTCGATGCTCATGCCGGCCCGCGCCGGAAGGAGCCAGGACAGCGCCTGCGAACCATCCAGAACGCGGGCGAACTCGACGTTGCGTTCACGACCGGGATTCTCGTCGGCATCGGCGAGACGTGGCGGGATCGGGCCGAAAGCCTGCTGGCGATCCGCGAGCTACACGAGCGCTACGATCACATTCAGGAGGTGATCGTCCAGCCCGTCGTGGACAACGAGCGCTGGAGCGACGGCTCGCCCGACCTCGCGGCGATGCGTCGCGTGACGGCGATGGCCCACGCGGCCTTGCCCGAGGAAATCTCGGTGCAGGTCCCGCCGAACCTCGCGCCCGCGAAAGACCTGATCGACTGTGGCGTCGACGATCTGGGTGGCGTCTCACCGGTCACCGACGACCATATCAACCCCGACTACACGTGGCCGGCGCTGCGCGAACTCGAGGAGATCGCCGAGAGTGCTGACGTGCCACTCGGCGAGCGACTACCCGTCTACGAGCGATTCCTACCCTGCGACCTGCGAACAGACGGATTCGACGGGCGGGTCGCCGACGGTGCGGACGGCGATCGGGAATGGCTCTCGGCGGCAATCCGGGACGCGCTCACGGCTGACGGTCCGGCCGGCGAGCGGTACCGGTCGGTGCTTCGAGACGAGACGGCAGCGACGGTGGAGTAGCCAGGGAGTCAGCGACCGGTCCGTTCCCTCGAGAGGCCCCGACGACCGGCCAGGAACCGATATCGCGATACGCAGATACCAGCTCTTGACATGTCATCTCCGAGTGGCACAAGGTTTTACCGCGTGCCAACGGACGACGATATATGGAACAGCGTCCGATGAATGGCCTGAGTGGCTCAATGACGTACGAGATTGTGAGTGCGATATCGGATAAAGAAGGGTGTGATATCGTCGACCTCCCACCCCTCTACGAAACCATCGACCCCGACGCACTCGATAGCCTCACGTCACACGACGTGTGCATCGAGTTCTCGTATGCGGGACGCGAAGTGATCGTCGAAAACGGTGCGGTGCGTATCGTTCCGGAGCCGTCTTCGATCGACTGAGCGACCCACCGCGGACGAGGATCCGCCGATGGCCGATTCGCCGTCCTAGAAGAACGCCTCGTGGACTGCGAGCCCATCACTCTCGAGCACCGGTCCGTCCACAGTCGTCTCGCCGTCGGCCCGCTCGACGACCTCCTCACAGGGAATCTCGATCACGTCGTCGACTCGAACCGCCGCAAGCGACTCGACGGAAACGCTGTAGACGACCCGGTCGAGACCCGCGTAGACGATCGCACTCGCACACATCGGACACGGTTCGGTGCTGGTGTACATCGTACACGACGCACGCTCGGCCGGCTCGAGTTCGGTCGCGGCCCATCTGGCTAATTTGAACTCCGGGTGGGCGGCGATGTCGTCGTCGGTCAGCGTCGTGTTCTCGGCCGTCCTGACGACCTCGTCGTCGACGACGAGCAGGGAACCGAAGGGTGTGTTGCCGCTCTCGACTGCCGAGTCGGCGAGATCGATCGCCCGCCGCACGTACGACTCGTCGCTTGTCATACCGATTCGTCGGTTGCCACCACTGATACGGATTGTGTACTATCGATCGCGTCGTTTCCGCTGTGGAACCACCGACACACAGATGCGTACGATCTGAAATAATAGTGATAGCATGGGCCGGCAACGATCGAGACCGCTTCGCTCGCTCGAGTCATCAAAAAAAGCGGGGGTAGATTAGTCTCGGCTACGGGCTCGGCATTCGAGGTGGACTGGGTTCCGCCTTCATGCCAGTGTCACGCTCAGCACTCGTCTCCTCGGGAACGCCGGACACTTTCTCACCGGTCACTCGGGACAGCAGACCGTATCACAGCGCCTCCGCGGACCTCACTTGGCGGACCGGCTCGCCCGCGTTTTGCGTTCCGCTCGAGTCAGCAACGGCGTTCCGTCCGCGTTCGGCCCGAGCTGCGGGCCAAAGGGCGGGTCGTCGGGGTCGATGACCCGTCGCGTCTCGTAGTCGGTCGAGCGCTCGACGGGAACCCGGCCGATCGAGGTGATCATCTCGACGTAGTCCGCAAAGGACCGGAACTCGCCGTAGCCGCCGCCGGCGCGCTTGGTGATCTCTTCGGAGAGGATCGTTCCCATGTAGTCGTCGGCACCACAGTTGAGCAGCTTCAGCCCGTGCTCGTCGCCATACTTGACCCACGAGGACTGGATGTGTTCGATGTTGTCCAGAAAGAGCCTCGAGACGGCGATCATCAGTTCGTCCTCGTCGGTGCTCGCGCCGCCGGCGACCACGTCGTGTTCGTAAAGTGGCGTGTTCTGGTGGATAAAGGAAAGCGGGACGAATTCTGTGATCGCGCCGGTCCGATCCTGCAGTTCGCGGACGCGTTGCAGGTGCATTGCGCGGTGGGCCTCGTTCTCGACGTGGCCGTACATGATCGTTGCCGTCATGTCGAAGCCGACGCTGGCAGCGGCTTCCATAGCCTCGAGCCAGCCGTCGGTGCTGATCTTGCCGGGGCAGATCACCTCGCGGACCTCCTCGACGAGGATTTCCGCGGCGGTCCCAGGAACTGTATCGAGCCCCGCCTCTTTCAGTCGGCGATAGACCTCCTCGTAGCTCCAGTCGGTGCCCCGGCGGGCGTGATAGGCCTCCTCGGGGGTCATCGAGTGAACGTGGACGCCGTCGACGCTCATCGCAGCGATCTGGTCCGTATAGGTTCCAGGGCTGGTCTCGTATGCTTCGGGCGGCTTGTAGTTGACGTCCTTCGGGTTCGGATGGGCCTCGAGGATTTCCCGGTGGTCGTCGTCGAGCGCGAACGCAGGGTGGAGTCCAGACACAGACGTCACCTCGTAGATGCCGCGCTCGACGGCATCGGCAACGATTTCGCGTGACTCCGCTGGCGTTTTCGTAAAGCCTGCCGTTTCGATCTCGGTCTCGCGTTCGAAGGTGTGGGCGGCGTCTTTGAAGTTACAGAACAGACAGCCCACGTTACAGGCCGTCGTGACGTTGTTGTTCAGGTTCGCGATGAAGGTGACCTCCTCGCCGACAGTCTCGGCGCGGCGTCGATCGGCTGCCTCGAGGACGCGTTCCTTGCGCCGACGGTCGATCCCCTCGCTGTCGGTCCCCGTCGTGAGCAACTCGATGGCATCGTCGACCGTAAGTCGGTCGCCGGCGCGTGCTTTCGCCAGCGCGTTCTCGAATGACTGGTCGGTCTCGGGGACGTGTTCGAACGAGAGGTCGGCCTCGGTCACCGGTCGCTCCATCGAGGAAAGGATACCCACACAGCGAGAAAAGCGTGGTGGATTTGCAGGCCGAGAGAGATACCGGGTTGCCGTCTCATGTCGTTTCTGTGGCCGGCCACCGTCGGACATCGGATTCGACGAGCCCGAGCAACAGCCGTCGACGATCGGTTAACTCCGCAACGGACGCCTCGAACTCGTCGTCGGAAACGGTCGGCACGCCCGCATCGCGAAGCGGCTCGAGAGCCGGTGCAGGAGGAGATCGGTCCGCCGGTTTGACGAACGAACGATGGAGCGTCCCGAGATAGCTGTGGACGCTCGTCCGCGCGTTTTTTACGATCGTATCGCTTGGGCGATCGGATTTCGGGACCCCGAACCGAAGGAGCGTAAGCGTGTCGTCGAGGACAGCGATGCTCGTGACCGGTGACCGGTCGCGCTCACCGCTGTAGAAGTAGTGCAGGATCGGATACGCCTTGTGGTTCTCCGTGAGCATGTTCAGCTGCGACGTGAGATCGTTCAGCGGCACGTCGAGTCCACGGAACTCCTCGCCGTTCCAGCTGGTCCGGACGATCTCGTCACCTCGCGTTCCCAACCCGCTTACGCTGCTCGCGAACGACCGTTTCTGCGTGACGGCGTCGAGGATGGAAAGGACGTAGGTGACGCTCAGAGTGACGAAGAGCATTCCGCTGGCCGTCGTGAGCGTCGTCATGAGCTGCCACCACCCCTCTCGCGGAACGAAGTCACCGTTCCCGAGGGTAAATATCGTGTACCCGGTAAAGTAGATCCGGTCAATCCACGAAAGGGAGCTGCCGCCGAGCGTGTCGATGAGGGGATACTCGGCGCTCGCGAAAACGAGCGTCCAGCCTGACCAGAGAAGGATGATCCACGCAGCGAGGCCGAAGACGAGTATCGACGGTCCTGCCAAGGTGAGCAGTCGGGAACGGCGATCGCCGAGCCACTGGAAGACACTCCAGGTCGACGTCATCAGTCGCGAGGTGAGCGGACCGGCACCCCCCTCCACCCAGAGCGTCGTCCACAGGAGATCCACGACGACGACGGTGAGCAGAACGATCCCGAGAACGAGTGGGATCGGATCCACGTCACCGCCACCTCGAGTCTGCGCGGAGACGTGGGTCGTCGGACGTGTCGATTGACGGCTGCGTCGCGCTCGGGCCTGTGACGTACCAGGACGAAGGTTGGGTGATCACGCTTGCATGTTCGGTCTCGAGGCGGAAAGTTCTCGGACCGGAGATGCCCTGCGTTCGGCACCGACGTGACCGTCCCGGGTTCCAGGGATGGACCGTCGAAGGCATGTCTCGGCATTATCGGCCTAGACCGTAAACGAGCCCTATAGCTCACGGACACCGATGGAGTGTGTCGAACTCGCACTCGACGAGACGGCCGCTGCCAAGGCGCGGACGGACGCGATCAACGAACTGAAAACGGCCAACGAGTGCGACGAACTCGAGGCGTTCGCCCGCACGGACGATCTCGGCGAGCAGTATCGTCGGCGGGCACTCGAGTCGCTGGCGACCCGTCACTGCGATTCGACGCTCCACGACCTCGTCGACGCGGAACACCTCGCAAAGCCGTGTCATCAGGAAGCAGTAGAGCTGCTTACGACCGGTGAGGACGACTGATACGGGTTCCTGTCACGGGGTCCCGGCCACCCGCAGGACGGTCGCGGTCCCACCGGCGCTAACTGACAGCAGACCGTATGAGTGGTCGCGAACCGGATTCGAGGAGTTACTCCTGCTACCTCTCTGCGATACCTGCCCGATATTGAAACCTTCTTACGGTCCGGCCACGCCAACTGAGACATGAACTGCGGCGGCGGATCCGTCCGGGGGTGTCTCGTATGACGAGCGTCAAAGAGTTCCGCATCGAGGAGGAAGCGACCGACGACGACCTCGGTCGAGGTTCGTTCGTGTTCACCGACGACTACTCGGTGTTCGACTGGGGGAAGATGCCCGACCAGATTCCACAGAAGGGCGCGACCCTCTGTACGATGGGCGCGTTCAACTTCGAACTGCTCGAGTCCGAGGGTGTCCCGACCCACTATCGCGGCGTGGTCGAAAATGGGGATGTCGTCCCGCTCGAGGACGCCTCCCATCCGCCCTGGGAGATGGCGATCGATCTCACGCAGGTCCCCGACCTGCCCCACGAGGGCCGCGAGTACGACTACGACCACTACCACGAGGCAGCTGGCGAGAACTACCTGATCCCACTCGAGATCGTCTTCCGCAACCGGGTGCCCGTCGGCTCGAGCCTGCGGCGACGAACCGATCCCGCAGACCACGGGCTGGCGTTCGAGGAGTGGCCCGACGAGGTCGTCGACTTAGACGAGCCGATCGTCGAGTTCTCCACGAAGTACGAGGAAGGCGACCGCTATCTCGAGCGCACGGAGGCCGACGCCATCGCCGGCATGGCTGACATCGACGACCTCGAGGGGGTCGCCCGCGAAGTCAACCGAATTATCACCGAGCAGGCCGAGTCGGCGGACCTCGTCCACGAGGACGGCAAGATCGAGTGCCTCTACTATCAGGGCGAGATCCGCGTCGCCGACGTCGTCGGCACGTTCGACGAAAACCGCTTTAGCTACGAGGGCATCCAGCTTTCCAAGGAAGTTCTGCGCCAGTACCACAAGCGCACCCAGCCCGACTGGGTCGAGGCCGTCAACGACGCCAAAGCAGCGGCCAAGCGGGAAGACATCGCTGACTGGAAGTCTCTCTGCGAAGAGGATCCCGAGCCGCTCACAGAGGAGGTCCTCGAGACCGCCCGCGACATGTACTGTGCAGGGGCCAACGCCTACACCGGCCGGGAGTTCTTCGAGGCGCCGCCGCTCTCGAGTGCGATCGGTGCCGTTCAGCGTCTCTGACGATCGGATTCTGTTCCGGACGCCCGTTTGCGAACGCGGCGCTCGCGGGGACTCGTACGGTCTGCTGTACCGATGTACCGGTCCAACTGCGACTGTCCTGCGGGTGCACCGAGAATGACGTACAGCAGACCGTATCACACCCAGCCGTCGGGAAGCCGCTCTCGATTGGCATCTAACAGCTCGAGCAGCGGCTCGACCTCCTCGAACTTCGACCCTCGTTTTATTCGGTTGCGTTCCGGATTCCAGTCGATGACGTCGTGGTCCGCTAACTTCGGCAGATGGGCGTGTTTCACCTGCGCGAGCAGGAGCTTCTTTTCTCCTTCGCTCATATTCAGCTCGCTCGTGCGGATCGCGGGCGTTTCCAGTAGCTCGAGGAGGAGACGCCGGCGTTGAATATGACCGATCGCCCAGAGATATCGGTCGAACTTTGTCATTGTTTAGCGTACGTATGCCACTGTGAATCAAGTGGCTGCGCCACGCAGTGGCAGGCGAGGGTACGGTGGCGGTGGATGCCGTCCTCGAGTCCGGGTGTTCGCCCCGCGCTTCGTGGCGACGGTATTTGATCGGTCGAGTCTAACATTGGCTATGGACGTCACAGTGTACGGGCCGCTCCGAAGCGCGACCGGCGAGAAGACGGTCACCCTCGAGTTTACGGGCTCGACCGTCGCGGATGCGCTGGCCGAATTCACCGCCACGTATCCGCGAGCGACCCCATATCTCTACGACGGCGACGAGGTTCGCTCCAGCGTGCGAGTCTCGGTCGACGGCCAGCGCGCGCCGCTCGAGGCCCCAGTGTCGAACGACGCCGAACTGGTGCTGATGCCGGCCGTCCAGGGCGGCTCGACCGGCGGGTGAACCGGCTCATACGGTCTGCTATCAGTCAGCGCCGGTGGGACCGCGACCGTCCTGCGGGTGGGTTGGGACCCAGTGACGGGAACCCATCTCAGAGGTCGTACTGCTCGCGCACCAGATGGTCGATGCCGCGCTCCTCGAGGACGTTCAACGGCGCGAGCATGTCGAGTTGCACGACACCTGGGAGGCGGCCGATCTGGACGCCGCCGGTGAACGTACACCGCGAGCGGACCTCACCCTCGCTCATCTCGAGCAGGTCAGTGGCGCGGTCGAAGGCGTTCTGCGTGGCGTCGTTGACCGTCGCACCGGAGCCGATCACCTGGATCGGACCCATGTCCTCCTCGACGTCGACACCGTGTTCCGCGCCGAGTTCGCGGCCGGCGTCGCGTTCGTCGTCGCTGTAGGGTTTACTGATAAAGGGCAGGTCCTCCTCGGGGGGCAGGAGGATCGGGCCGTCGAGTTCGAGGCCCTCGATGACCTCGACGTCCATCCGGACGGTGCCGCTGACGTCGGTCGTGTGCAGGGAGAGTTCGCCGTCGCCCTGGTTGGCGTGGAGGTCGCCGACGTAGATCCCCGCGCCGTCGACCTTGACGGGACAGATGAGCGTCGCACCCGGCCTGACCTGTGGAATGTCCATGTGGCCGTCGGTGCGGTCCTCGAGGTCGGCTTCGTCCGCGAGGCCATAGTCGTGCTCGGCTCCAATAAGGAACTGGCCGAAGTCACCCGCGTTGTGTGAGTCGGGCAGCGTGACCGGCGGGGTCGTGCCGATGTTTCCGATAAAGGGGCGCAGCCGTCCCAGCGTGCCGGGCATCTCGCCGGGTTCGTACAGCAGGATCGGGTGCTGGCGGGAGTTCTCGGGGATGTCCATCACTTCGGCGGCGTCTTCGGCGAGTTCGTGTGCGCCGTCCTCGTCGAGGGTGATCCCGACGGTGTGGTCGTCGTCGAAGGCGACGGTGTAGCCGTACTCGAAGCCGAACGACGAGGCGTTCGCGCCACATTCGGCACACTTGATCGCGTCCTCACCGGTGCCCTCGACGATCGAGTCGGGCCACTCGGTGCCACACTCCGGACAGCGGTGGTCGACGAACGGGTCGTCGCCGAAGGCATCTTCGCGTTCGGCCATCGAACCTGTACTCGTCGCCATGCTCGTGACCGTCATGTCTCGGATGTGGATCGCGACGGCGTCACCGACCGATGCACCCTCGACACGAACCGGGCGGGTGACCTCGTGGCCCCCGTGAAACTCCGGTGTGATCATCGGCCCCCAGCAGCCCGGCGGTGTATACGTCTCGATCGTGCCGCCGTCGGCGACGGTTCCGGCCCACTCCTGATCCGGTCCGACGAGGCCGAGCGTGTACTGATCGACGTATACCTCCTGTTGGACTTCTTGTTGTGCCATACCATTCCAAGGTACGACAGTACCGGCGATAAGACTGCCGCCCGCGGTCTCGCTGTCCGACAAAGCGAGACGGGAACTGACGGCCCAGCTCGGTGACGGCCACGACCCGCTGGTCGAGGGTGTGGCGACCGGTCGAGAGAACTGATAACGGAACTAGCAACCGTGAGATACAGTCTCGACCCGGCAGACTCGGCGTGGCGGATACCGCCGCAAGAGAGTCGTTCAAGTGAACATCGTGCTACGTGGTAACTGATGACTGAATCGGCGACCGAAGACGCACCCGACTGTCGACAGTGTGGCGAGCCCGTAGAATCGGCGTCCGAACACCGCGTCGTGACGACCGTCGAAGCCGGGACGACCGTCTACGAGTACTTCTGTAACGACGAGTGCCTCGATCGCTGGATTGCGTCGATGAACATCTGATCGGCGGCTCCGAAAACGGAATGGCGTCCGTACTCGGCGCAGCGATTACTGGTCCGTTGTGACCGCGCTGCCGATCCCGTCGATCGGTCGGTCGGGCGTAAACTCCTCGAGTTCGTCGGGGAGACCGAGCTGATACTCGGTGCCGTTCTCCCGAACCGAGGTTCGGCCACGGTGGACCGACACGTCGCCGTTCAAGTGGAGCTGAACGGCCTCGAGCAGCGCATCGGCCTCGAGTGGCTGGCCGCGGCGTTTCATCTCGTCTAGATCGGCGTCGTCGGGGACGTCGAACGCGCGCTGGGTAATGATCGGTCCCTGATCCAAGTCGGTCGTGACGTAGTGGGCGGTGACGCCGGCGACTCGAACGCCTTCCTCGATCGCCTGCCGATAGGCTTCTGCGCCGGGGAACGCCGGCAGCAGGGAGGGATGGACGTTGATGATGCGATCCTCGTAGCGAAAGACCACGTTGGGACTGAGAATGCGCATATACCGCGCGAGGACGATCAGGTCGACGTCGTACTCCTCGAGGAGCGCGAGGAGCTCGTCCTCGTTTTGTTGGCCGTTCTCGTTGCCGATGTCGTGGAACGGCACGTCGTAGTGTTCAGCAAGCGGCTGGAGATCGTCGTGGTTGCCGATTACCACGCCGATATCCGCGCCGAGGTCGTCGTTGGCCCAGGCCTCGAACAGCGCCTCGAGACAGTGGCTCTCTTTCGTCACGAGGACCGCGATCTGCTGGTGCTCGCGGTCGGCGGGGAACCGGACCTGCACGTCAAGTCCGAGGTCGTCACCGAGGTCGTGGAGGTCCGACCGAAGCGTGTCTTCGGTACAGACCATCTCCGAGGTGTCGACGGCCAGATACATCCGGAAGACGCCGTCGCGAACCGCCTGATCGAGATCTTCGATGTTGATCCCGCGCTCGAACAGGAGGCTCGTCACGCGGGCGATGAGTCCGGTATCGTCGTCTCCGATTACCGTGATTTCGGTTACGTCGGTCGTCAACGCTGCCACCTCCGCTCGAGCGAATGTCGGTTCATCACGACGGATCACAGTCTACGAACGGCTAAAAGTCCTGCTTTCCGTCGAGACGAGTGAGAAACGCCCGCATTTTCCCGTCAGCTGATCGATTATGACCCGAATCGGGGCATCGAGGTGTCCGTCTAGCGGTCAGGTCGGCATCGAACGCCATCGAGTGGGCGTCGACGATCGGTGCGATCCGGTGGCTGACCGTCGCGAGACAGAGACGGGTCCACACCGGTGTTCGAGCACCAGTATCCACGAACGTGCATTACGGGGCCAAGGCGAAAGCGTTTTTGAGCACGGTTACGGGGTATCAGGTAATGACCGCCTACACCGCGACGGTGACGGTTCGACTCAAGCGTGGCGTGCTGGATCCTGAAGCCGAGACGACCAAGCAGGCCTTAGAGCGGCTCGGCTTCGAACTCGAGGCGCTGCGCTCGGCCGACCGCTTCGAAGTCGACCTCGAGGCCGACTCCGCGGACGACGCGCGCGAGCGCGCCGACGAGATGGCCGAACGGCTGCTGGCGAACCCGACCATTCACGACTACGACGTGGAGGTCGCTGAACGGTAGATGACCGTCGCAATCATTCGCTTCGGCGGCTCGAACTGCGACCGCGACGCCGAACGCGCCCTCGAGCACCTCGATATCGACGCCGAGATCGTCTGGCACGAAGACGGCCTCCCCGAGGACACGACGGGGATCATGCTTCCCGGCGGGTTTTCGTACGGTGACTACCTCCGCGCGGGAGCGATGGCTGCTCGCTCGCCGATCATGAAAGAGGTCCGCGAGGCCGCAGCCGACGGTGTGCCCGTCCTCGGCGTCTGCAATGGCGCCCAGGTTGGCTGCGAGTCCGACCTCACCGAGGGCGCGTTTACGACCAACGAGAGCGCACGCTTCCAGTGTGAACACGTCTATCTGCGCGTCGAACGCGACGATACGCCCTGGACGGCCGCCTACGACGAGGGCGAGGTCATCGAGGTCCCGATCGCCCACGGCGAGGGGCGCTACGAGATCGACGACGATCGGCTGGCCGAACTCGAGGACGATGATCGCGTGCTCTTTCGGTACTGCGACGAGAACGGCGAGACGGGGCCGGAGGCGAACCCGAACGGCTCGAAACACGACATCGCCGGTATTCTCGGCGACCGCGACACCGTCGCCGTGTTGATGCCTCACCCAGAACGCGTGACTCTCCCCGATGTCGGCTCGACCGACGGCCAGGGCGTTCTCCGCGGCTTCGAGTCGGCCTAACGCGACAGCTGACCACTGTAGCGGCTCTTTCTTGACGGCTTGTGACGGCTGTCGGCGATTCGGCTCGCAGCGACGCTAGCGGCCCCACTCGTAGAACCACCAGCTCGCGCCGAGTAACATGAGGCCGGCACCGAACGCGGAGGTCGCGGGCTCGGGAAAGACGAACAGGACGAACCCGACGAGGATCAACAGCGTGGGCTCGAGCTCGTTGACGTAATTCCACGGCGACGGGAGTGCCATGGCTGCCCGTTCCCGGCCGGCCGGGAAGTACGTGCGGCCGTCGGCTGCCGTGCCATTACCGGGTCAGCGGCTGGTTGAAGCTCCGCTCGCGCTCCATGACGGTCTCCCAGGTCAGTTCACACTCACAGGACACCTGCTCGAAGACCGACGGGTTCTGTCGCAGATCGAAGTCCTTGATCGCTTTCTGGACGAGATCGTCACACTCTCCGCAGTTGTGTGGCCCGCGATCGGAGCCGTGGCCGACTGGGTCCGAGACGACGATGGCGTCGACGTCCGCCGTTTCCTCGAGGACGTGGGCGACCGACCAGAGCCACGGCGGCCGGTAGCCGTCGTTGAAGTAGAGTTCGTCGACCATCGTGTAGCGCTGGACGTTACACGGGTTCATCGAGACGGTGTGACAGCCGGCGACGTCGGCACAGCGCTCGATCGACGAGATCATATCGTCGACGGCTTCGGACTCGGTGAGGAAGGGCGGTTTCATCAGCAGATAGGCCTTGATCCCTGCCTCGGCGTCGTCGTCCGCCGCATCGTCTGCAGCGGCGGCTTCCGCACAGGCGTCCTCGAAGTCCGCGAAGTCGAAGTACTTGTTCACGCAGTCGTGGCGCACCCGGTCGGTGGCCGTCTCGAGGCCGATCGCGACGTCGGTATCGAGTCCATGCTGGGTGAAGTCGGCGATCTTCTCGCGGTCGACGAAGTCGGGCAGCGACTCGACGACCATGCGATCGCGGTCGGCGAAGGTGTCGGCGATCGCCCGGCGGCTCTCCGCGCCGACCTCACGCTCGTCTAAGAAGGAGCCGGAGGTGTAGATCTTGATGAGGTCGGCTGGCTCGTCGCCGTTTTCGTCCTCGTGGGCGAGACAGACGTCGATCTGGTCCATCAGCGCCTCGTGGGAGACGCTGCCGCCGTCGACGCTTTCGGCGACGTAGCCACACATCGTACAGCCGCCGGCGCGGGCCCACCGGCAGCCGCCGGTGTTGAGAATGATCGTCAGACTCGTCTTGACGCCGTCGGGGGTGTTGTCCTCGTCGAGCCAGACGCGGGTCGGCTCGTGGGGATCGTAACTGGCCTCCTTGCGCGAGCGGATCTCGCGCATGACCTTGTTGTGGGCGTCCATGCCCTTGCCCTGCTCGTAGACATCGGGCGTGGGTTTGCTCATTAGGAGACGCAAGCGGGCCAGCGCGTAAAGCGCCTTCGTCTCCCTTCGTGTCGACGTACAGGCGACGACGCGTCTCGTCAGCGGTTCGGCGCTGGCGGGTCGAAAACCGTCACGTCTTACGTCCGACGGTCCAACTGGCGGGCAATGCGCGAGTGCTTCGAAATCCGGGATCTCGACGCCGGCGGGCGGATCGGTGAACTCTCCGTTCCCCGTGCCGACGTTACCGTCGAAACACCGGCGTTGTTGCCGGTGATCAATCCCAATCTGGACACGATCAGCCCCCGCCGGCTCGCCGACGAGTTCGGTGCCGAGATTCTCATTACGAACTCCTACATTATCCACGGCGACGACGATCTCCGCGAACGCGCCCTCACGGACGGCCTCCACGACATGCTCGAGTTCCCAGGCGCGATCATGACCGACTCCGGCTCCTTCCAGCTCTCCGAATACGGCGAGATCACCGTGACGACCGAGGAGATCCTCGAGTTCCAACACGAGATCGGCTCCGACATCGCGACGCCCGTCGACATTCCGACGCCGCCGGACGTTTCCCGTGAGCAGGCCGAGCGCGAACTCGAGACCACCCAGGAGCGCCTCGAAATCGCCGAAGGCGCCGACACGGGCGAGATGCTCGTCAGCGCGCCCGTGCAGGGCTCGACGTACCCGGACCTGCGCGAGCAGGCGGGCCGCCACGCCGAGAGGACCGACCTCGACGTCTTCCCGGTCGGCGCGGTCGTCCCGCTGATGAACGACTACCGCTACGACGACGTAGTCGACGTCGTCGCCGCCGCCAAGCGTGGGCTGGGGGCTGACGCACCGGTCCACCTCTTCGGGGCCGGTCACCCCATGATGTTCGCGCTCGCGGTCGCGATGGGCTGTGATCTGTTCGACTCGGCGGCCTACGCGCTCTACGCCCGCGACGACCGCTACCTCACGGTTCGGGGTACGCGAGCGCTCGAAGACATCGACTACTTCCCCTGTTCGTGTGCCATCTGTACTGCCCACTCGCCCGACGACCTCCGGGCGCTTCCAGACGACGAACGCGAGTCGGAACTGGCCGCCCACAACCTCCACGTCACCTTCGCCGAGATTCGCCGGATCAAGCAGGCGATCCGCGCCGGCAATCTCATGGAGCTCGTCGAACAGCGCGCTCGCGCCCATCCGACGATGCTCGACGGCTATCGGACCCTGCTCGATCACGCCGCCCAACTCGAGCGCTCGGACCCCGTCTCGAAGGGGTCGTTTTTCTACACGTCCCACGAGAGCGCCCGCCGGCCGGAAGTCGTGCGCCACCACGACCGTCTCGAGCGGCTGTCGGTGCCGGACTCCCTGCTGCTGACCGAGGGTGACGCGCCGCGTGGCGACGAGTACGACGATTCCTGGCGGGTCGAACCACCCTTTGGCCCCTTCCCGCGGGCCCTCTCGAAGAGCTACCCGTTGACCGCCGAAGTCCCCGACCGGACTGACCGAGCCGCCCTCGCGGCCGCAGCCGATGGCGTCGCACGTCTCGTCGACGTGAATCCGGACGCCGACATCACGCTCGCCCACGATGGGTGGCCTGCGAGCGTTCTCGAGCGCGTTCCCGACGACGTGGCACTGGTCGATCTCACCGCATCGTAACCCCACTCCAGCGTCCCGGATCGGAACAGCGAAGGTCGAGGCGCCGACCGATTGGGTATGCTCGGTCCAGGCCCAGCAACGCTCGCCGTCGGCTCGTTCGTCGCTCTCCTGGTTGGCTCGTGGCTGTTCAACCGTGTCCGCGGCTCCGCGGACGAGCGACGGTCCCGAAAACGCCACCAGAAGGCCCAGCAACGCGAGCCGCCGGTCGACATTGGCGACGTCGAGACGGTCGCGATCCGCGAGTTCACCGACCATCACTCCGGCGAGCGGCGGGCCGTCGGCAAAATCGAGGAATTCGTCGTCTTCGTCGAGGATGTCCCGAACAGCTCTGAGACGACGGACGTGATCCGAATCAAGATCCTCTCGTTCAATCGTGGGCATACGTCCGCGACGGCGACGTATCTCGAGTCGGTGTAGCGACGGACGATCACGACGAACGAGAGTTCGAGAGATATACCATATCATATATCTCTGGTGGGCTCAAACTCCCTTCCGTGATCGACCGCTCTATTAGCACCGTCTTTCTGGCCTTTCTCTTCGTCGTTGCGCTCGGTGCTGTCGGACTATTCGTCGTCGAGGTTGGGTCGACATCGCCCGACCCTGCCGCGTTCGAGGACACGGTTACCGTCGGCCTCACCCTCGAGTCCGAGTACTCACTCGGGGAGGAAGTCGATCTCCCTCGTGCGCAGGTCTTTTACTCGCAGTATCAGTACGTCGTCGGCTACTACGGCGTCGAAACGTTCATCGATCAGCAGCGACAGCCCGAACACGAACAGCGGTTTGGCTATCCGATGACGGTGTACGTCTCAGACTACAGTAACACCGGGATCGAATTAAACGACAACGGCTATCCAGTCACCGACACCGATCCCGGATGGACCGACGCAGAGACGGCGTGGTTCGTCATCGGGAGTGACGCACAAACGCCTGCCGGAGATACCGTCGTCCCCTTTGCCGACCGTGAGGATGCACAGGCGTTTACCAACGAGTACGGCGGCACCGTTCACTCCTGGGAATCGACCCTCGAGCAATCGTTCGAGCGTGACGACGCAGAAGTCGCTCGCGACCGTGTCGCCGACCACCGACAAGCGGCAGACACGCGGGTCGAAAACACGTCCGCGCTTCTCGATCGGCCGACCTCCGTGGTCGTCGGCGAGGACACAGCCACCGTTCAGGACGCGATCGATCAGGCTCCGGCGAACACGACGGTCGTCGTTCCAGAGGGGACCTACGAGGAGAAACTCGAGATCGACAAGCCGGTCACGCTCGCTGGCGACGGGAACGTCACGATTCACGGTGACGGGAACGGCTCGGTCGTCACGGTTACCAGCGAGCGAGTTGGGGTCCGCGGGATCGACATCACCGGTGTCGGCAACGTGACTCGCGAGGGTGGCGACCTCCCTGTCGACATCGACGAGGGGGCGTGGGACGCCTCCTTCCTGCAGTACTACGCCGGGACTGACGCTGGAATCTCCGCGTATAACGCCACCGGGCTCCGCGTCGAAAACGTCAGCATCGACACGCCGGCCAGTGGCGTGATCGTCTACGAAAGCGAGGACGCCGTCATCCGGAACGTGACGGTGTCGGCTCCGGACGATCCGACGAAAGGCCTCGCCGGTGTCCTGTTGTTCCAGTCCGCGGGCGTCATCGAAGACTCGACGTTCACGGGTGGACGAAACGGCATCTACCTCTATCGCTCGCCGGAGACGATCGTCCGCTCGAACACGCTTGAGGCCAACTTCCTCGGCGTCCATCTGATGTATACGGGAGACAGTCTTATCGCCGACAATACTGTCAGCAGACAGGAAAGTAATGGTATCGTCATCATGACTGGGCCGGAACGAAACGCCGTCGTCGGAAACACGGTTCGTGACACAAAATATGGTCTCACTCCGGGTGGGAGCGCGAACTACGTCGCGGAAAACATCGTCGAAGGAAACGATCTCGGAGTCCACGTCAGCTCGACGTCGTCGATCTACGAACACAACGTCATCGCGGGGAACAACGTGGGCGCAGAGGCAAGCACCATGTTACCGACGAACCGCGTCGTCGGCAACGACTTCGTCGGCAACGACGAACACGCCACGGCGATGTCCGGCCCGCTCCGTATCTGGAGTCACGACAGCCGCGGCAATTACTGGCAGGGTGCCGCCGGCATCGCCAGCGGCGACCAATCCGACCTGTCGTACTCGCCAACTGACTCCCTCGACAAACGACTCCACCGCACCGACGGAACGCCAACACTCGCCCGTGCCCCCGCACTCAAGGCCCTCGCCGGACTCGAAGGCTCCGTCCCCGGCATGCGAACCGGGAGCATCGTCGACCGGGCACCGAGTTGCGAACCGAACAACCCCGATCTGCTCTCCCAGACCGACTGGGAGGACGAAGCCTGGACCTGCTACGAACTGACGCGGACGACGAGCAATGACTGATACGACACCAATTCTCGAGGCGAGTGGTATCGACCACGACTACGGGACAGTCTCGGTTCTTCGAGACGTCTCTGTGAGTATCGAACGCGGCCGGGTCACAGCCCTGATCGGTCCGAACGGGGCCGGCAAGTCGACGCTGATTCGCGACCTTGCCGGTCTCCACGAGCCGACGGCCGGAGAGGTGACATACACCGGCCCCGACACTGCACGAGAGATCGGCTATCTCCCCCAGCATCCGGCGTTCCGTCCCGGCTTTACCGCACTCGAGACGCTACAATTTTACGCGTCACTCGTCGGCGGCGACGAGACGGACGCGATGGCACAGCTCGAGCGGGTCGGTCTCGAGGACGCGGCTAGCCGACCGGTCGAGGCACTGTCCGGTGGAATGACCCGCCTGCTCGGCATCGCACAGGCAACGATCGGCGATCCGCCGATCGTCATCTTAGACGAGCCGGGCAGCGGGCTCGACCCAAGCATGGGACTGCACGTCTTCGACGTCGCTGCCGACCTCGCCGACGAGGGGATCGCAGTCCTGTTGAGCTCCCACGATCTGGAGCTCGTCGATCAGGTCGCCGACGATCTGTTGATACTCGCCGACGGCCGCGTCGCCGAACAAGGACCGATCGACGACGTTCGGGCTCGAGTGGGTGGAGACACCCTGCGGCAGGTGTACGAGCATGCCGTCGGCGGCCACCGCGATACCGTGCAGGTCGTGGGTGATCACGCATGAGCGGCGACGTGAACGCGCCGAGTGACACCACCCGTGACCGGAACATCGGAGAGGTAGATCAGTCGCAGTCGACCGCACCTGGTTCGAAACACATCCTCGAGACGATCATCGGACGGGAGCTCCGGACGCTCATCCGGACGCGGACGTTTTTCATCCTCGGGCTCGCCTTCGCCGCCGTCGTGCTCGGAATTAGCTGGGTCAGCGGCAGCGTCCGCGGCGGATACGTCCCGACGCTGGTCGACTTGCTCACCCCACTCGAGTTGCTCGTCCCGGTCGTCGCCATCGCCTTTGGCTATCGCGCGATCCTCGGCGACGCAGAACGCGGCGAACTCGATGTCCTGAAGACGTATCCCGTCTCGAGTCGCGAGATCGTCGCCGGCGTCTACGTCGGGCGAGCGATCGGCCTCCTCACTGCGATCGTCGCCCCGCTTGTCATCACCGCACTGACGGTCTTCGTCGCCGAAGAGGAGGGACGGACTCTCTATGCCTCACACTCCGGCGTCGACTCGCCGATCCTGTTCGGTCGGTTCGTCGTCCTGACGATCCTCTTTGCGCTGACGGTCCTCGCCATCGCCATCGCGATCTCGGCCGTGGTTAGTGGCACACGCAGCGCGATCGCGCTGTCGGTCGTCGCGCTCGTCGTCTTGCTCGTCGGATTCGATCTGGCGCTCGTCTACGGGTTTTCGGCCGGATCGATCGGCGACGGCAGCCTCGTGTACGCGCTCGCGTTCAGCCCGCTGAGCGCATACCGTGGACTCGTCTTCGAAAGCGCGATCGTCGTCGCGGCAGGCACCGGGCCGGCGGCCGCATCACCGATCGCGAGCCTGGTGAGCCTTCTCGTCTGGACAGCCGCGTCGCTGGGGATCGCGACGTGGGTCATGAACCGCTAGACGGCCGTCGAAGCCGTATCAGCGTTCCCGGAGCGTAGTGCAAGCAAATATTCCCATCCCGATTGCAGACGGTTGTGCGACCGGGTGTGCATCGACTGTCAGTGGCTACTATTGAAAACAGAACGGTGTTTTCGATCGGGTACCGTATCGAACGCGATCGATCGTGATCGTGGTCGCGCTCACATCCCTCCTGACATCATCGAACTGACTAATTCCTGCGTGATTTCGTCGTGTTCGTAGATGTCGCCACCGTATTCGGACTGGAACTCGTCGGCCTGGTCGGCGTCACTAAACGGAACGATGGAATCTCCCATCGCCCCCTTGACATCACTGTTTGCGACCATCGTGAGTTCCGTCACGTCACCGAACGCGTCGGCCTCGAGATGGCGGGAAATGGTGGTTTGGGCGGTGCTCTCGTCGACCTCGTACTCAACGGTCGAATAGTCCGTCAGGTAGCTGACCTGGGGTTCGGACTCGTGTTTGAACGTGAACGTGTAGGTACAGAGTGAACTACAGAACTGTGCCGGGCGGTCTTCGTCAAGCTCCTCAATTGCTGTCGGATCCTCGTAGTGAGACTGACCAGCGGGTCCTTTATAGTTCCCAATTTTCATGCTACAATTATCACACACCTTTTCATCGTCGATAGAGATTGGGTCGGGAACGGACTCCGAGCCGGACCCATTGCCACCGGTTCCAGAGCAGCCAGCAATGCTTGCGAGACTGACGGCACCGATACCGCTTAGCACTGTTCGACGGGATATCGATCTATCAGTATCAACAGCGGATGTCGAAAGGTCCATACGACGTGTTGGTTAGGAGATGTCAAAATCTGTGTGGTCCAATTCCCGAACGATACTGGGAGCACGATGGTGCTGTTCAAAGGCGATAAGTCCGTTTCGGTCGCAGCTTCACGGTCCGTTGACGGAGGAAAAGCGGCGACTACTGCAGTATCAAGCGACGAAAAGACACGTCCTGATACGGTCTGCTGTCCCGAGTTACCGGTGGGCCCGCAGTGCGGGTCGCGGCCGGCCGGCACTGACTGACAGCAGACCGTATGAATGATTCGCGCTACGGCCGTCGTCGGAACACGAGCGTCGTCAGCAGTGCTCCAAGCGCCGCGAGTCCAGCCCCGATCCCAAAGCCAGGGATGTCATCGGAGCCATTGGTTTCGTCTTTCGTCTTGCTGTCGGATTCTCCGTTGCTCTGCTCGAGGAACTCGCTCATCGAATCCGTATCTGCCTCGGGGAACTCCTCGTCCCACTCGCCGGCTTCGTGGACGGTCGTCTCTGGCCCGACCACGCTGAGGTGCTCGAGATCCGACTTCGTCGCTGACGCAGTGTCGATGCCGTCCATCTCGTCGACGTAGACGTACATCGACGCCGTCTCGTTGGTCTGTTCAGTCGCGATCCCGCTGATCGACATGCTGTCGCTGACCGTGTCAGTGATCGCGCTCATGTTTTCGAACCGCGCACCGGCTTCGACGCGCACCGTCCCCTCTTTGACGCCGGCGTCGATGCGGGCGACCTCGAGCTTGGAATCCTCCAGTGCCGAAACGAACTCCTCCGTCTCCGAGGACATCGTCGGCGAGGACTGTCTGTTCGTGATCGACTCTGCCCATCGGTTGATCGTCTGTCCGGCCAGCTCCTTTGCCTCGAGTTCGAACTCGCCGTCCATCGAGAGTTTGTCACTGTCGGTTTCGGCCGTCAGCTCGAACGTCACGTCGTTCGGCGACTCGATGTCGCGGGACTCGAGTTCGTCGATGTAGGTATCCCAGTTTTCCGTGTTACCCGTGACTGTTGTGTCGACCGATACCTCACCGGACGACGTTTGCTCGAACGAGCCATCCCAGGAGACCGTCGACTCGAGGTTCGCCGCCTGCTGGGCCTCGATGGCCGTCCGTGCGTTCTCGAGTTGATCCGGGGGCAGTCCTGCGTTCATCTCGCTCGCTTCCATCAGATCGACCATCGCGACCGTCAGTTCGTCGTAGTTTGCGATCGCGACGTCCCATTCGGCATCTACCGTGCCCTCGCTCACGTCGGTCATGAACGAGATGTGCTCGAGGTCGACGGCGGTGACGCTGGTTGCGACCTCTGTAGCTTCCGAGTGACTCAGGTCGTATGCCTCACTGTTTGCCAGCTGTTCTGTCAGCTGCTCTTCGATACCGCTGTCGATGCCGGTGTACGTAACGGTGTATGCGATGTTGAGCTGGGACTGGCCACTCGATTGGTTCTGGAAGTCGTAGTTCGTGATCTCGATCTCGCTGGATCCACCCAGGTTCATAGCGAGCATCCCGTACTGGCTTTGAAGCGTCTGTTTAGCCTGTTCTCGCGTCTCCCACTGACTCGCCGTCAACTGGGAGAGGGTCTGTTCTTGGGTAACGTCGACTGTGTAGCCGTTCTTTGTCTCCGTTACGGACGCATCGACGCGCATGTCCGACCCACTCCCAGTGGTATCCGTCTCGGCGGACATCTCACCAGTCGTCTCGAACCGGTCCGCAGTCGCGGCGATTTCGCCGCTCGTACTGACCGTTGTGGCACTCGTGCTCTCGCTGTCGAACGTCCCGGACATTTCTGCGTCGAACTCGTTAGCGTCCTCGGAGACCTCTCCGGTGACGTCGACGTCGAGCTGCTCGAGGTCATCCGGTTGCTGCATGACCATCGACCCGCTTCCGGAGAGTCCCTGCTGGTCGAGGATCGCCGAGAAGTTCGCCGACTCGACCTCCTCGTCTGGGTTCTCCACGTCGTCGACGACGAGCATGTGAACCAGGCCTTCGCTGACGTCCATGCCCACGTCGAATTCGTTGAGATCCTCGGAGTCGTCCTCGTACTGGAGGACGACACTCCCGTTGTCGCCAAGATAGACGTCATCGGCTGGTTCGGACTGTGAATCGACTTGCGTAACCGAGTCGTACGATTCGAACTCTGTGGAGGGAGAGGAATCAGTTGCTTCGACGGTCGTCGTCGCACCGCCGAGGGCAACCGGCAGCCCGAGCGTTGCTATGCCAACGACTGCGACCATGAACACGGCCAGAAACGCCCTGAAGCCGTCCGTCGATCGCAGGTTCGCCATCCATCTCAATACTGGTGACATATAAGCATCCCTGAATTTGAACGACCATAAAGGTTAATTTTCTCACGTATAATCTACTGCATTTCCAGTGTTACTGTCAGTGGTGAATAAAGAGACGGCAGTCAACGGCTCGCCGGCTCGAGTTCAGTCACGTGCGATCGACAACCTCTTTCGCCCGCCACGGTCATATCGAGTATGACCGACTATTTCGAAGTGCACGAGCGCGATGGGGCCGCGCGCGTGGGCGAACTCCGCCTTTCCTCGCCACGATCGACGCCTACACTCGTCGATGACGTCCTCGAAGACGGGGGCTCGCTCTGGAGCCAGTCCCGCGAGGTCCCCGAGGGCGACGAATCGACGCTCACCGTCCTTCCCCACCGGGCGTTTCCCGGCGGGACCGCCCCGGAGGTCCAGGAATCCTTCGCCGTCGAGTACCCCGACGTCGACTACCCGAGCGTCGCCGTCGTCTCGAGCGACCACGTCGACGACCACGGCACGGACGCCTATGCCCTCTCGAACGTCCAGTCGGTGATGGGCCACGGGGCGGCGCTGGTCGAGGCCGTCGTCGGCGCTCGCGAGGCGATCCCGACCGACACCGCGTTGATGTTTTCGGGCGTCGCGACGCCGCGAAACGTCGCGCTGCTGGCCTACGCCGGCGTCGACCTGTTCGACGCGACCGCAGCGGTCGTCAAAGGCACCGAAGGCCGGTATCTCACGACCGACGAGGCGTACTTCCTCGAGGATCTCGACGAACTACCCTGCTCGTGTCCAGCCTGCCAACAGCCTCGCGAGGAGTTCACCCGCGAGGACTGCGCCGAACACAACCGAAACGCCCTCGAAGCCGAATTGGCGATCGTCCGCCGGCGGATCCGAGACGGTCGACTTCGGGATTACATCGAGGGGCAGGCCCGCCACGACCAGTGGCTCACCGCCGCCATGCGCGAACTCGACTCGCAGTGGGGGTATCTCGAGGAACGCACGCCGATTCTGCGGGACGCCCAGATCAACGCGGCGACCGAGGACACGCTTCGCCGGGTCGAAATCCAGCGCTTCGCCGACCGGGTGACGACGCGGTATCGCAACCGGTTCGACAATCCGCTCGTGCTCGTGCCCTGTTCGGCCACCAAGCCCTACAGCGAGTCCCAGAGCCACCGCCAGTTCCACGACGTCATCCAGTGGCGCGGTCACCTCGTCTCGATGACCAGCCCCATCGGCGTCGTTCCACAGGAACTCGAGACGACCTACCCCGCTCAACACTACGACACCGTCGTAACGGGCCGCTGGTCGGAAGACGAGAAGGGGTTCGTCAGCGACGTGCTCCAGCGGTACCTCGAGCGCAACGAGTACCCGAAGATCATCGCCCACGTCCCCGACGAGGGCTACCGCGACATCGTCGAGCGCGTCGAGAAACGTCTCGATCTCGACATCACCTACACCGTCGCCGAGCATCCGACCGACGATGAGTCGCTCGCGAACCTCTCCGAGGCGCTGTCGGGCGAACTCACGTACTCCAAACGCGAGCGCGAACACAACACTGTCCGCGCCATCGCGGACTACCTGCTTGGCGACGGCGCTGGCGATGACCTCTTCGCGAACATCCAGACCACGAGCCGCTACCCAAAGATACAGGTTCGAGACAGCGAAGACACCCAGCTCGCGACGATGGTGCCCCAGTACGGGACGCTGTCGTTTACGCTCGAGGGAGCGAAGCGATGGGTCGACAGCGACGCACCGACGAAACGCGTCGAGATCGACGGCTTCGTCCCCCACGGCAGCGTGCTCGCGCCGGGGGTCGTCGACGCCGACGAGGAGATCCGTGTCGGAGACGAGGTGATCGTCGAGGGTCCGAAGGCGTTCGCCATCGGTCGCGCCGAGATGTTCGGCCGCGAGATGGCCGAGAGCACGCGCGGGATCGCCTGCGAGATTCGCCACGTCGAAGAGAAGTAACCGACTCGAGTGTGATCAGTCTGCGAGCCCTCGCCTGCAGTCTCAGCGGCCGGGACACGACTTGAGCAGGTGCTCGTGATAGACAGCCGCCGGCACTCGCTCGCCACAGAGGTCACACGTGCGATAGTCGTTGCGGTCGTCCGTCACGGCTCGAGGTATCACGCCCGTCAGGATAGTCGTCGTGGTTCGACGACCACCGAGTTCGATTGTTGCGAGTCGGTCTGCTGGCGCCGTTCGTCCCCGTTTCGGACTGGTCCGTGCCCGTGAGCTACTGTCAAACCACAGAATTGTGTTATATACACACACGACGTACTCGGTAGTGGTGAATATAATGAGCAGTGAAACAGCAGACACCACGTACGCCGAGGAGGTCTCCCTCGAGAACGACTGGCGGCCGCTCGCGATCGCGGGTGGGATCGTCGGGCTGATCGGCATCCTCGCGATTGCCGCTCCGGTCGTCACCGGGCTCTCGGTATCGATCGTGCTCGGTGCACTTCTCGTCGTCGGCGGGGTCGTCCACGGCGTTCACGCGTTCACGGCACGCGGGTGGCGTGGCTCGCTCTGGCAAGTCACGCTCGCGATCGTCTCGGCGCTTGCCGGACTGGCCGTGCTTGCAGCACCTGCCGTCGCGCTCGTCACCTTGACGCTGGTGCTCGTGGCGTACCTGTTCGTCGACGGCATCGTCGAACTGGGGATGGCGCTGTGGATGGGGTCGGCCCCGGGGCGGCTCTCGATCGCCGTCAGCGGCGTTATCTCGCTGGTCCTCGCTGGCCTCCTCTGGGCCGGCTTCCCGGCCACGGCAGCCTGGGCGATCGGTCTGCTCGTGGGCGTGAGTCTCCTCGTGACCGGCTTCTCGATGGTCTCCGTCGCGATGGCGTCCCGGCCGGTCGAGGACGTGACCCCGCCCGCGACCGAACCTCGCGGTGCGGCGTAAACAGACTACTCGTTTTTAAAACGCGCTCGAGCGAAATCAGCGACCGCGACGCCGACCACTACTCGCCGAACACCGATTCGAAGAACTTCCGCTCGGCTGTCCGGAGATGCTGGTTGAACGTCGCCGGTGCGATGCCCAATCGATCGGCGATCTCCTCGCCGGTGCTCTCACGGGGCCAGTCGAAGTAGCCTCCGAAGTAGGCCGTCTCGAGGGCGGCCCGTTGTTTCTCGGTGAGCTCGTCCTCGAGAACGGACAATGCATTAGTATCGCCGCGGTCGCTCCGTTCGGTCGTCCGCTGGGCGAGGTAGGTAACGTCGTCACGCCGGTCTTTGATGAGTTCGATCATCTGGCGCGTGTCTCGGCCGCGCGGGAGTTCGACGATAAATCGAAACTCCCCATCGCCGATTGTCGCTTCAGCGACACGGCCGCCATGGGTCGCAATCGTCTCGAACAGGGTGACAGCCGTCGGTGCAACGAGTTCGAACTCGAATTCGTCACGTCTACTCGTCAGGATCCGGACGTCGCTGATGCCGTCAGTTTGGTCGACAGCGTCGATAAACGCATCCTGGGAGACGTCCCGTGCCGAACCGTACGCCAGAAGCGCCTCGTCACCACTGACCAGTTGCTCGAGCGTGATCGTACAGTCTTCGGAGACCGATAGCTCGACCAGGGGTTCGGCGAGTTCTTCGATGCGAAACTCGAGTTCAATGACGGCGTCGCTAACTAAGGCATCCCGGCGCTCGATAGCAGTAATTGCGTGCGCGATGACGTCGCCGATCCGCACGAGAACAGCCGTTTCGGGTTCCCTGAACGCACGTGCTGACGAGGAGTAGATACACAAGACGCCATAGACGAGATCTTCGTAAGCGATCGGGACCGCCGCCGACGAGAGATAGCCGCGGGCCCGTGCCTGCTTTCGCCACGGCTCGAATTTCGGGTCTGTTCGGGCGTCGTTCATCACCTGAACCCGTCCGGTCCGGATCGCCGTACCCACTGGTCCCTGTCCGCTCTTTTTGTCTTCGTCAACGCTGACCTCGATCTCGTCGAGGTAGCCGTCTTCGACGCCGGCCGCCGCCTTCGGGGAGACGCGGTCGCTGCCCGGATTGACCTCGCCGATCCACGCGAATCGGTAGGCGTCGGACTCGGCGAGTCGGTCACAGACCTGTTGTTCGAGTTCCGCGCGCGTCTCGGTCGTGATCACCGAGTGGGTAATATCGTGGCCGATTCGGTTCAGCCGGTTGAGTGCCTCGAGTTGCTCGCGCTGCTGACGGCGTTCCCGCTGTTGGCGGGCCCGCTCGATCGCGTGGTGGATCGTCCGAATCAGGAGTTCACTCGTCACCTCGTCTTTGACGAGGAAGTCCTGGGCACCGCGCTGGATCGCCTTGACGCCGATCTGCTGATCGCGGACGCCGGTCAGGACGACGATCGGCGTCTCCGATACTTCGTTGACCGTCTCGAGCGTCGACAACCCCTCGCTGTCGGGGAGATTGAGATCGAGAAGAACGATGTCGATATCTTCGGCCGCGAGCGTCTCGAGAGCCTCCTCGAGGCGCGTCTCGCATAAAATTTCGGGTGTCCGCCCGGACACCTCGCCAGGACGAACTCGTTTTGCGAGTTCTTCGGTCCCGTGGAGCATCTCCTGAATGAGGCGGGCGTCACCAGGATTGTCCTCGATCAGGAGGACCTGAAGCGCCTCGTCTGACTCTACGTTCGTCTCCTCGCTGGTTTGGGTATTCGTATCGCTCATGAGAACTCTTCCTCCGGAGGTAACCGGACAACCGAGAACCAGAACTTCTCGAAGGCACGGACTGTCTCGATGAACTCGTCGGGATCGACTGGCTTCGTCAGATACGCGTTGGCGTGGAGTTCGTATGATCTGGCGATGTCTTCTTCGGCGCTCGAACTCGTCAGGACGATTACCGGGATCGAGCGGAGTGTGGGATCGTCTTTGAGTTCCTCGAGAACGTTTTCGCCGTCTTTCCCCGGCAGATTGAGATCCAACAAAATGAGATCCGGACGTGGTACGTCGGCGTACTCACCTTCCCGTGAGAGAAACGAAAGTGCCTCATCCCCATCGGAAACGACATGCAGGTCGTTTTCGATCCGTCCCTGTTTGAACGCCTCCTTAGTCAGGCGGACATCGCCGGGATTGTCTTCGACCAACAGGATCTGTGCTGGCTCCGCCTGAAATGTGTGTGGCCCACTCATCGGGTAGCGTGTTTCCTTCGCTGCGCTATCGCTGTGGATCGATTTCGATTGCTCGTTGTCATCTGTGTCGAGATCCGCCAGCAATACACAAACGCGTCGCGTAGTCGCCCTCGGCGTCGACGCTGTCTGTACTGCTGCCCCGTTTTGATCCCTCGCGCGTGCACTAATTCGTTCATTGTTTGTGTGCTTGTGCTGTCGGTTGGCCATCACTGGGGCTGTGCGTCGGGCCCCATCTCCGATGGTCCGCTCGCCCTCGAGCACCGTCCGCAACAGCTCGAGGTGGCGGCTGCCGAATCATGCCGGACCCGTCGGTTCATGAGCACTGACGCCGGTATCAGTCAGTGATGACTGCCATACTACCACACAGAACGTTCGCGGACGGTGTAAACCTGCCGACGAAATATCTGTTCTTCCAAACTATTTTTTCAGTGGCGGTTCATTTGAGCTGGTATCTAGTTCGTAAAAAAGACGATCGGCAAGCACAACGGGCAGTTCATAAGCTGCATTCGAGACCAGTTCGATCTCTAACGTCGCTACTGAGGGTGGGAGACGTCTCTCGAGAGGCGATCCCTCATCCAGTCGACAGCAACACCAATTCGATATAGCAATACGGAATTTACGCTAGTCCAGAACGAGGTTCCGGTCTCGACGGCCACAGAGCGTCCAACTCGATAGCTCGATAACGTGGTTCGACAGCGCGAACCGGACGACAGTCCCGGTATGGTCCGAAACGATGGTAACAACAGAAATGGGTGATACACCGATGCGGGGACTTCTACGATCGTGTGTGCACTGACGGTCAGTGGTTGTCAGAGCACGAGCGATTCAGCACCGTTGATCGAACGGTCCCGAAACTGCAACGCCACAGCTCCGGCTGTGTATCCGTCTCGTGACGGCTGGACGAGACATGCCACGTCACCACCATCCCTCGGCGTCGCAACGACTTCTGGTGACGTGAGCCCCACACCGCAAAACCGAGCCCCAGCGGAGTAGGAACCTGTTCCGTCCGACGACTACCGGAACAGAAACCACAGATAGTCGATTCGACGGTGTAGCGTGGCCAGTTGCGGTGACAGTCGATGTAGCGACACGCGAGTACACGTATCGATTTCTGCGAGTGGTGCCACACTTGTCACGACACACTCGAGCGCACGATCCAACATCGATCTGAAATGTGACCTGGTGAGACACTGGTCCTGTGGATCGTGGTAACTCATGGCAGCCCCGGGCACGGATATGGGTTGATCGATGACCGGTTACGTCTTCTCGACGCGGATACCCCCGGACCCACTCGAATGCGGTGATCGGCTATATCGACCGCCGGGTCAGTTCCAGTTCGTCGTCGATGTCGACTGTTTCGTAGCCGTCGCAATCGGTGTGCACTGCCCATCACCAGTGCAATAAATCACATATCGCGATAGTAAATACCAAGTGAGCCCGAACATGCCGATGCTGGCAGTGACGAGAACAAGTCGCTAACGACTGATTTCCGGACGTGACAGGTATTGGATCCGTTCGAAACGGTTCGATCTCGAGTACAATGACGTACTTCGCTACGGCGGCGGGCAGACCAGCGCTGATACGAATCGCATACTAATACCGTCGGTTCGCGCGGTCGTTGCTATGAGCGTATACCCGACCGGCTCGTTCGAAAACGACCTCCAGCGGCGCATCTACGAGTACGTCGAGCGAAACGGGGCCGTCACACCAGCCGAGCTGGCGCGAGCGATCACAGTCGACGGCGGTCGCGCTGACTCGAAACCGGCTCGGTCGCAGGCCTATACCGAGTCGGTGCCACCCACGCAGGAGGAGTTGCAGTCGTGCCTCGAGACGTTGCAGGCTGAGGGCTACCTGACCGATGTCGACGGGAAGTTTCGAATCGCGCTCTCGGCGGCGGAAGCCGATCTCGAGTGCGACGAAGGGGTCGTCGTCATCCGGCCAGCGCGCGAGGAAGACCGGGCCGGCATCGTCGAGACGATGCGGACGGTGGCCGAAGAGGAAACGTACGTCGTCGCCGAGACCGTCGCGACGGAAATCGATCGCGAATCGGCGCTCGTCCGGGCAAACGAGGCGCGTTCGCGGATCGTCTTCGTGGCGATTCTCGAGCCGGAACCGGACGAGGACGACGCCGATACCGAGTCGTCCGAGGAACGTACCGAGCGGTCGGTGACGGACGGCGAGGTCGTCGGCTGGCTCCACATCGATGCGCCGGCACTCCCGCCACTGCGTCACACGGCTGAACTCACCGTCGGGGTCGATCCCCAGTATCGGCGACGAGGCATCGGCTCGTCGCTGCTCGAGTATGGCCTCGAGTGGGCTAGCGACGCCGGCTATCAGAAGCTCTATCAGAACGTACCCGCGACCAACGACGACGCCCTCGTGTTCCTCGAAGCACACGGCTGGCAGCGGGACGGCGAACACGAAGGGCAGTACTGTCTCGACGGAGAGTTCGTCGACGAGATCATGCTGGCGACATGGCCCGACGCCGAGTAAGCGCCCCGCCGGAGTCACGCGACGAGGGAACAGTTTCTTGCCAGGCGCCCGCATAGCACGTCGCATGCAAGAGATTTCCCTTGGCGTTCCGGAGCCGATCCTCGAACGACTGCCCGACGATGACGAGAGCGCGGCAGCCGACATGCAAAAGGCCGTCGCAGGCTGGGAAACTCGGCTCAATCGGGTGCTCGAGGACGCCGATGACGAGCGCGAAGCCGCTGGCCGCGTGCTCGAGGCGATCGACCGCTTCGAGGAGCGATACGAGACCTACGACGAACTGGTGCCGGAGCTGCGGGCGTGGGGGCAGTCGCCGATTTACGCGATCGCATGGCGAACGCTGTACGCCGACGTGATCGCACAGCTCTACGAACACGACGACCTCGCGGACCACCTCGATCGAGAGCGAAACGCTCAGTTGGTGGCAGACGGCATTCGGTTACGGGATCTGTGACGAGTGGCGATACTGCTCGAGCGATTGTCTTCAGAACGTATCATGTTTGAGCCTAGTTCTATATAGTCATATTTTCGATTTTGTACGTCTGTACCCTTGTTTTACTCGGGCAGCATTACAGAAACAAAATCTATCTGATAGTAACGATTTTGTAGTCGGACTCGAGAGTGAGACGTGTGGCGACGACTGACCGACCGACACCGGATGGAACCGACGCGATCGATCTGATGACTCGCGTCCGCCGTCGGCTCCTGCCGACACTCCACCGGCTCAAAGAGCCCCTCGGAGGCTACGCCATCTGCAGACAACATCCAGCAGAGTACGTTGGCACCGTCAAGCGGACCCTGGATGCGGTGCGGTCGATACTCGCGGAGCTAGCGTTCGAGTCGGAGCCGATCGCGTCACTGAAGGTTCACGACGACGGCCGACTCTCGGCAGGGAGCTGGGTCCGCCGCGAGTCACCGCTTGCAAAGTGGCAACTACACGTCACGCTGTTTCGGACGGGCGAGGGAACCGTCGAGGTATTCGCCCATCGCGAACATTCGTGGCTTCGCCATCCGTACAAACACTACATACAGGATGGGTGGGATATTCAGGGTGGCGTCGACCGAATGCGATCGATCCTCTCAGAGCACGGCGTTCCGTTCTGGATCGAGTAATGACAACCTGTGGTAAATCATCCCAAGCATTGAAAGTCCAAGCCTCCTTAGAGGCGGCATGGAGTTCGCTGTGTCCCGAACAGGGACGACGCTCATGACGCTTCACGGTGGATCCGATACGACCGCCTGTGACGACGCGACGTCGACACTTGCCGACACCCTCGAGACCCTCGCAGCCGAGGGGACGATCACCGACTGGGACGTGACCGACGCCGATGTCTACGAACATCCGACGGCACCGTTCGATCCGTACACGATCGCTCTCAAGTTCTCCGTGACGGTCACCACCGAGGCCGACGACGAACGCGAGGCAGCCGAACGCGGTGCGAGTGCGATCGACGACGCACTCGCGACCGCCGAGATCACATCAGTCGCGTACACGACGTCGCCAGCGGCCTCGGCAACCTGAGCCGGAAGGGGTCACCGCCCGGCCGAACGACACACTGCGAGACTCGGTAGTGGTGGGACCACCGCCCGGACTTATGTCGTCAGACCACGACCCACCTATATGGACATCGATCTCCGGTTTTTCGCCACGTTCCGGGAAGCCGTCGGGGAGAAAGAGCAAACGCGGACGGTCAGAGACGAAACGACCGTCGGTGACGTACTCACCACCCTCGAGGCCGAATACGACGGCCTCGAGGGGCAGTTACTCGAGGCGGGACAGATCCGGCCACAGCTGAGCGTGCTGAAAAACGGCCGCAACGTGGTCCATATGGCCGGGGCCGAGACCTCACTCGAAGCAGGTGACGTCGTGTCAGTGTTCCCACCGGTCGCCGGCGGCTAGCGTTGGGGCGGCAATCCTGCCACTGCGCTACATAACCAGTATCCCCGACGTATAGTATCAATTAGACCATACTATCGTGTATGCTCGATGACGCCGCCGAGTTCCGGTTCGAACTGGGCGTCGACTGGCTCATCGACCGCGATGATCGAATGATGCGCAAGCAGATGTGTCTCTTTCTCGGCATTGTCGCCGCTCTCGTCGCGATCGTCCTCGTCGTCGTCAGTGGCCCGTTGTACGGCTTCGTTGCGGGGACCGTTGCGCTGGCACTGCTCTTTGTCGGGGTGTGAACGAGCCGTCAGGGAGTCAAAAACGGTGAGTCGGCGGCGGTTTCGAGAACGCTTTACGCGTCGTTCGACTCACAGCAACCGTGACGAAACTCGACGGGAGCGACGCTGATCGCGACCACGGTGAGCACCTCGGAACCCCATCAGACGGGTCGGTCGACGACCCGCAGGCGACAGCAGTCGAGCGCGAGCCACTCACGTTCGATCGGGAGGGAATTCGCGCCGGCTTTCTCACCTGTCTCCCGGTTGCGCTCGGCGTCGGCGGATACGGAATCGCGTTCGGGATGCTCGCCCGCCAGGCAGGCCTGAGCGTCGCTGAGGCAACGCTCATGAGCGCGACTGTCATCGCGGGAGCCGCCCAGATCGTCGCCGTCGAACTCTGGGCCGAGCCGCTTCCGGTCGCGACGATCGTTCTCACGACGCTCGCGATCAACCTGCGTTACTCGTTGATGGGCGCAGCGCTGAGCCCGTGGCTCGAGCGGCTCTCACCGCGGCAGAGCTACGGGAGTCTGCTGGTGATGGCCGACGAAAACTGGGCGCTAACGATGCGGGAACTCAAGTCCGGGAGCAACCGGGGCGCGTTCCTCCTGGGAACGGGGATCGCGATCTGGTGTTGCTGGGTTGGTGCAACGGTCATCGGCGCGGCCGCCGGCGGTGTGATCGGCGATCCGGCCCAGTACGGTATCGACTTCGTCCTCGCGGCGGTCTTCGTCGCGCTTGCGGTCGACCTCTGGGAGGGACGCTCGACGCTCGTCCCGTGGCTCGCCGCGCTCGTGACGGCCATCGCCGCCGCGACGTTCGTTCCGGGTCAGTGGTATATCCTAGTTGGTGGGCTCACAGCCGCCGCTGTGGAGGTAAGTCGCTATGAAGAGTGACGGCGCACTCGCGCTCGATCCGCTCGTCGTCGGCATCATCCTCGCGATGACGGTTGTGACGGTCTTCACGAAAGTCGGTGGCTTCTGGCTGCTGCGCCGAATCGAGGTCAGCCAGCGACTCGAGGCCGGACTGTCGGTCCTGCCGGGCGCGATCGTGATCGCGATCCTCGGGCCAGAACTGGCGGCCGGCGGACCAGCAGAGTGGGGCGCAGCGGGCGTCGTCGTGCTGGTCATGTGGCGCACGGAGAACATTCTGCTGGCGCTGTGTGGCGGCATCGGCGCGGTGATCCTGTTTCGAGCGATCGGCTGACCGGGGCCCGACAGTATATCCGTCCGGCAGCCGAATCGGATGTATGACAGTGCGTCTCGAGCGATCCTTTCGCGGCATCTCCGAGCGGCTCGTGGTCCGGTATCTGACGAATCTGGGCGGCGAGCGAGTTGCCGATGATACCGTCGTGGGCGATGACTGGACGGCGACGTTCTCCTCGGAGACGGTCGGCGTCGGCCCGTCGTTGCAGCTAACCGAGGTGACGGTCGTCTTCGAGGGTGAGGAAGCCACGCTCGAGCCCCTCGTCGAACAGTTCGCACAGAAAGCGATGCGTGCAGGAGGATAAATGGCAGGCGAACCGATCGAGGGGCAGGTCCTCCTGCTCACCGCCGCCAAAGCGAGCGTCGCGCCGACCCGACTGCCGGATCTGATCGACCGCACACAGGCGGTACTTGGATCGGACCTGGAGCGATACCGCCGAGAGTACGAGCGGCTCTATGCCGCCGACGATCTCGAGGTTTTTCTCGCTGACGGGGGCCACTGGGACGGACTCGGCGCGCGTCTCGACGTCACCGACCGCGAGCTGTCTGCGATCCGTCGCGCACACGAAGAACAGCTGTTGCGGATCGGGCGGCGGACAGACCGTGAGGCCGAGTTCGAGACGGCACTCGAGATTCGAGAGTCGGTCGTGATCGGTACCGACACATCTTGAGCCGGCGATCGCACCGAGAGAGTCCGATAGTAGGTTCGTTATCGATCGATAATGCAAGTTCAACGGCGTGTCTCGCGGTCGATGGCAACTATAAAGATAGTGTTGCACCTTTGGCAAGCTACTGAGACGATGGCCATCGAACAGGAGACCGAGATGACCGACGCCGAAATCGACGACTTCCTCAGTCGGCATGAGACGGGAGTGCTGTCACTTGCGCGCACGGACGAGCCCTATGCGATCCCGATCTCGTACGGCTACGACGACGATAACCGGGAATTCTATATGCGGCTCGTGTCGACGCCCGAGAGCGAAAAGCGCCAGTTCCTCGAGTCCTCGCCAGCGGCACGCCTCGTCGTCTACGATGAGGGGGATTCGTCCTACCGCAGTATCATCGCGACAGGCAGCCTCGAGAGTATCGAGCCGTCGGAACTCACGCCCGATGAGATCGCTCAGTACGGCGAGGCAAAGCGGCCGCTGTTCGAGCTCTGGGCCGACGGGAAAGAAGATCTCTGTATCGAACTCTATCGCCTCGAGCCGGCCACGTTAAACGGTCGCTGGACCAAAGTCGATCGACAGGCCTAGAATACCAGCGGACGTCGCGCGCTCAGTTCTCGGTCGGTTGTTCCGCCACGAAGTCGGATGGCGTCACCGACGCTGCACAGACCGGACAGCCGTGTGTCAGCGTGGCTTCGCGCATCGATTCGTTGACTTCGATCGCCTGCCCACACTCGGGGCACGTGAATTCGTATCTACTCATGGCGGAGTGGGTCGGGTAGCACCCTCGCTTGTGTTGTGTACGCTATAGCTCACGTCCGGTATATATATCATTGCGGTTCGCTGCCGGTTACTTGTAGGACCCGACACGTTATTAGGGCTCGATGTAGACTGGCCGCCGGCTGCGACGAGACGCCTACTCGTGGTCGAGGATCGCGTTCAGGAGTTTGGTCTGCGCTGCAGCGAGGTGTTCGGTCAGCGTCGTCCCGGTGATCCCGAGCTCATCGGCGACCTCGCCGGCGTTGGCCCGTTTTGGATGTTCGAAATATCCCATCCGGTGTGCCGTCTCGAGGACCTCCGCCTGACGGTCGGTGAGCGTGTTTCGATCGACGAAGACGAGGTTTTGCTCGGTGTGCTCTTGTTGGGACTGGAGCAGCCGCTGGACGTCGAGCGTCGCATAGCGGTCGCGCAACGCACCGATGACCGTCTGTAGTTGCGCCATATCCGGCGCGTGAAAGGTGAGATACAACGATGACTCCCGCGTGCGGATGTCGACGACGGGGCAGTCGAACTGCTCGATACACGTACAGGGACAATCGTGGTCGAGGCCGCGCTCGAACCGATAGACGGTGCTCGAGCCATACGAAAAGATCGCCGAGAGGTCAGCGTCGACGTCGAATTCGTCGGGTTCCGTCTCTGCCTCGAGCATAAACTCGACGGTGACACGCTCGGGCGCTGCTGGGTTAGAGCTCTTCGAGACCGAGTGGACCCGACCGCTCGTTTCGGCTGCGGCCTGTGTGACGATACAGTCGGCCGGGTCGTCGATCTTCACCTCCGCGCGAATCCCCGATGCCATTACGCACCGGTAGGGCGCAGGCGTCCTAAAGCCTGCGTCCGCAAGTCGCTGAATTATGCCAACGAGCGACGGATTCGCCACCGTATATAAAGCACCCTGTATTTATTGGGACTCATTTGGAGGGGGTCTGGTTGTTACTACAGGGTGTAACAGATGTCCGCTACGAACTCAGACACCCGGCGACGAGGCTGGCAACGTGACGATCCCGCCGACCCGCAGGCCGTGCTCGCGGCACTCGACGACGACGCCTGCCGGGCCATTCTCGAGGCGACAGCCGAAACCGCGCTGACGGCGACGGAACTCTCCGAGGAATGTGATATTCCGATGTCGACGGCCTATCGGAAAGTCGAGATGCTGACCGAGGCCGACCTCGTCGCAGAGCAGGTCCGGATCAACACCTCTGGCAAGCATGCGACCGAGTACCGGAAGAACTTCGACGACGTGCTCGTTTCCGTCGCCGGCGGCGGCGTCGAAGTCGAGCTCACAAAGCGGGACGAAGCCGACTCGGCTGCTACCTACGCTGTCGCCGACGACTGATACGGACTACTGTAAGTCATTTCCGGCGTATCCGCAGGACGGGTCGCGGATACGCCGGTAAATCGTTACAGCAGACCGTATGAGCATCTGACGGGCGTCTACGACGGCTGTCGCGGACGCGGTCCGTTTCACGCCGTAGCGAAGGCGTGTGGCTGTTTTGCTGC
>SDGW01000134.1_pt1 | contig 38672 bp, 46 predicted proteins | sample 2873831 | NCBI WGS metagenome assembly SDGW01 (sample SAMN08132700, study PRJNA421101) | hypersaline lake metagenome | isolation source: celular fraction 0.22 microns magnesium sulfate-rich crust from ephemeral... | place: Spain: Penahueca Lagoon, Toledo | collected 2011-07 | reverse complement strand
AAGCGCTTGAGGAGATAGATAAATAGGGCACTCAGTCCGTGCCCGACCCTTTGGAGAGGGTCTGTTGAGTCTTATTGATCTTCTTGTTGTTTGCTCGCCAAAACGACCGGGCAAGGCGCGTTCAGCAGTAGGCTCTGTGCCGTACTCCCAAAGATGGCTTTCCCGACGGGTGACCGCTGCTTTCCCCCAATGACGAGAAATCGGGGATCACTCTGTTTCACTTCAGCCAATATCTTCGTGGTCGGATCACCGACGTTCCCTTTGGGCTCAATTCGGTCGAAGTCGTATTCGTCAAGAGATTCGTGGACGGCCTGTCGGGCGATTTCGGCAGCGCTTTCCGCCTCTCGACTGATCGTGAAACTCTCGGATCCCGGTGAATCCTTGATTGCTTGCTTGTGGCTGTTGAAGTCATCTTTCGGGATGACGTGGAAAACGACCAATTGCTCGTCGTACGTCGTCGCGAGGTCGTACCCGACTTCAAGTATCTTGTTTGAGTGCAGTTCCTCTCCAATTGCGGTGAGTATCGTCATCTGTTTGCTCCGGCTGTAGGTTGTTGTGAAGTTCGGCGGAATCAGCTGTGTGACTCCACAGGTTGGTTTGCGGACGATTCGTCCTGCTGTTCAGAGAACATCGCGATCTCCGATGACGAAAAGAAAGCGGAGAGCGCAATTAGAGCGGCAATGAGGATGGCCCCACCGATGGCAACGGCGCTATCAGGGACAGCGACACCGCTGGTTTGGACAACCAGTGTCGCTGCTGCGAATAACGCCTCTCCCAACGGGGGGCCTCGCATTGTTTATGCTTCCTCACCTGACGTTTCGATCTCCTCCACATCGACTGACTGGACTTCTGGCTGCCCTTGGCGAGCATAATACCCCAGCAGTTCGCTCTCTACATCCTCTACCGGGAAGTAACAGGCCGCCTCGTGATCGCCGTCTTTGAACGTCGATCGCTCGGGATCAGCCTGACGGCATTCTTCGCTCGCCTTCGGGCACCGCGGCGCGAAGTTACAGCCCCCAGGGAGGTTGACGGGATTCGGCGGTTCGCCTGGCAACAGCACACGTTGACGATCCACGCTGGGGTCTGTTTTCGGTGACGCAGCCAGCAGCGACGCCGCATAGGGGTGTTTTGAATTCTGGACGACCTCCCGGGTCTTGCCAACCTCAACCACCTCGCCGAGGTACATCACTGCCAGCCTGTTGGCAATCTGCGTAAGGCTGGCGAGGTCGTGGGAGATGTAGACGATGCCGATGTTGCGTTTATCCGCCATCTCCCGAAGGATGTTGAGGATATTGGCTTTCAGCGACACGTCTAGCATTGATGCCGGTTCGTCGCAGATGAGTAGCTTCGGTTGTAACACCAGCGCCTGCGCGATTGCGACGCGCTGGCGCTCCCCGCCGGATAACTGGGCCGGCCGCCTGTCGAGGTACTTTTCGGGCGGGTTGAGACCTACGTCGGAGATGGTTTCCCGAACCCGATCGTCAATAGTTTCCTTATCGTGTCCCTGGATTTTGAGAGGCTCGGCAACGGCGTCCCTGACACGCTGACGCGGGTTCAACGAGTCGAACGGGTCCTGGAAGATGAACTGCACCTGTGAGCGGAACTTCTTGGTGCTCTCCTCGAGTAGGTCGTCAACCGGCGTCCCATCGACGTAGATGTCGCCGCCCGTTCGCGATTGGAGCGCAGCAATGACTTCGCCGAGGGTCGACTTGCCGCAGCCGGACTCGCCGGCGACCCCGAGGATCTCGCCTTCACGAACTTTCAGATCGACGCTGTTGACTGCTTTAACGTAGTCAGGTTCAGCGCCACGGAAGTCGTCCAGAATCGATTGGGTCTGTTTGAACCATTTTTCGAGACCATCAGTCTCGAGGATGACATCACCCGTCTCGCCGGACGTCTCGTGGTCTTCCGCGGTGTCGATACCCCACGTTTCGGGGTCGGCAGCCGCCTCGCGCATATCCTCTGCCTCGCCGGGGTAGTAGCAGGCTGACAGCTGTCCGCCGTTCGCGGTCAGCGGTGGATGCCCGTCCGCGCATTCTTCCGTCGAGAACGGGCACCGATTGCGGAAGACACACCCCGTCGGCTCCTCGGTCAGCTCCGGCAGCGATCCCGGAATGGAAATGGCCTGCTTGTCGAACTCGTCGACCTCTGGGAAGGAGTTCTGTAACCCCATCGTGTAGGGGTTGGTAGGGTGCTTGAATACGTCGTAGGTCGCGCCCTGCTCCATCACTTTCCCTCCGTAGAGGACTGACACCTCGTCACAGGTCTCGGCGACCACCCCAACGTCGTGGGTGATCAGCAGCATCGAGCTGTCGACTTCGTCCTGGATCTCCAGTAGTTTGTTGATGATTTTGTCTTGGACGATGACGTCGAGCCCGGTCGTTGGCTCGTCAGCGATGATGAGGTCCGGATCGAGCGCCAATGCCATCGCGATTGTGACGCGTTGGCGCATCCCACCAGAAAACTCGTGGGGATAATCGGTCGTCCGGGTTGGGTCAAGACCAACAATCTCGAACACTTCAGCGACGCGCTCGTTGGCCTCCGCCTTAGAGATGTCCCGGTGTTTCCGGATCGCTTGTCGGATTTGGGCGCCGACATTCATTACGGGATCCAGTGAGTCCATCGCACTCTGGGGGATGTAGGCGATCTCCTCCCAGCGGACGTCCTGCCACTCTTTCTCGGAGAGGTTGACGAGCTCTCGATCCTTGAACCGAACGCTGCCGGCTTCAACCTCGCCGTTGTCGTCCAACAGGCCGAGGATGGTCTTCGCGATCGTCGATTTCCCACAGCCGGATTCGCCTACCAGGCCATAGTTGTCCTGTTCTCCGATGGAGAAGGAAACATCGTTTACGGCGTGGACGTCCTCCTCCGCGGTTTGGTACGTGATTTCGAGGTTGTTGACTTCGAGTAAACTCATTGTTCCTCCGTCTGCAGATCAGGGTTAACTAACTCCTCAAACGCACGCCCGACCAGGAAGACGGACGTAGTCACGGCACCGATGCCGATCGCTGGTGGCAGAACCCACCACCACGCTGTGCGGATAGATCCCGAACGGAACACTTGCTCGAGCATTCGGCCCCAAGAGGTGGTCGTCGGATCACCGAAGCCGAGGAACGCAAGCGACGCTCCGGCAACGATCGACCAGCCGACGGCGTATGCGGTATAGAGGAAGCCGATGCCAAGCACGTTCGGCGCGACGTGCAGGAACATCGTCCGCTTGTGGCTGGCCCCTCTCGCGCGAGCGGACTTGACGAAGGTGCGCTCTTTGACAGTCATCACCTCTGACCGGATGACGCGGGCGGGCATCTTCCAGAGGAAGACGACCAGTACGGCGGTGATTAGCCAGATGTTCGGCGTGACGAACGAAAGGATCACCAGCGCCATCGGCAGGAACGGGAGCGCGAACGTCAGGTCCGTCATCCGCATGAGGAACTCGTCGACGCGACCGCCGAAGTAGCCGCTGGTGAGTCCGACAAGGAATCCCATGACGCCAGCGCCGACGCCACCGAACAGTCCCACGATGAGCGTGGGTCTTGCGCCCACGAGGAGCTGACTGAAGACGTCCTTCCCGTAGGAAGTCGTCCCGAGAAGGGCTTTCCCACCGGGGCTCTGCAGTCGCATGGTCGATCCACCCTGTCGGAGCGTGTCCTCGATGGGATGGTATGGAGCGAGGTACGGGCCGAATACACCGAGGAAGCCGAACACGACTAGGACAACGAAACCGACCTTTGCGGCGTTGTCCTCCAGCACGAAGGCCAACGTTCGCTTCGCTCGGTCGTACTTGGAGCTGAGTCGATTCTTCGCGGCCTCAGTGTCAATGGTGTATCCCGACATCAGACATCACCTGCTTCCACGGTGGGATCAAGTCTGGCGTACGCGACGTCTGCGACGAGGTTCATCACGATAACCGCGACCGCCATGATGAACACCGCCGCTTGGACGGTTGGGTAGTCCTGGTTGAGGATGGCCTGAACGAGTGCACGGCCGATGCCCGGCCATGCGAAGACCACCTCAAGGGTGACAACGCCTTGGAAGAGCATGCCCGTCCGTAGTGCGAAGTAGGTCACCAGCGGCAACAGCGAATTACGGCCGGCGCGACCGAGTTGCTCCATCTCCGAAAGGCCCTTCGCGCGGTGGAGCATGAGGAACTCCGAACCCTTTCGCTCAACGACGGAGTTGCGGGCGAGCATCAGGAAGTCGCCGCTGTAATACAACACCGTCACGGTGAACGGAAGCATATAGTGTTTCAGGAAGTCCCAGGAGAGGTACGTATCTATGTACCCGTTTGGGTTCGCGAGCGGGCTGCGCATCCCGAATGCGGGCAGCCACCCTAGCCCGTACGAGAAGATGATGAGCAGGAAAATCCCCGTCACGAAGTTCGGGACGGAGCGGAAGACGGTGCTCACGACGATACTCGACTGTTCGAACCACGACCCACGGTTCCAACCGGCATACATACCGGCCAGGGAACTGATAATCGCGGTCACGATGAGCGCGGGCAACAGCAGGACTAGGGTGTTCATCAGCGCCGGGGTGATTATTTCGCTAACCGGTCGCTGTTGGGTGAGGGATACCCCGAAGCTGAACGTGAACAAGTTTCGGATATACTTGACGTACTGGACGTAGATTGGCTCGTCCAGTCCGTACATCGCGCGTACCTCCGCGACTTGCTCAGGTGTGAGTGCACCAGATGCAACGAGCCCGCTGAACGGATCGGAAGGCAGCATCCGCAACGTAACGAAGATGATGCTGACGGCTATCAGCGTCAGAAACGCCGCAATCGCGGTGCGTTTTATCAGAAATCGTCGAAAGCTCATAGTGGATGTTGTGGGTGTGCCTATTGCTAGATGTCCTGGTCGAGTTCCGAGTGAGTCGCGTGGCCATGCTCGACACGGTCTGCGAAGGCATCCCAGGCGTCACCTTCGGGCCAGACGAGGCTCTCGCCGTCGTAGGTGTATCCGGCCTCTTGGAGCAACTGCCGGGCCTGGTCAACGTCGTACTCGTACGGCTCGGTCTCGCCGTAGAACGGGGTCAACTGCGGCGTGAGCAGGTTCTGTCCTTGGATTGGCTCGCCACGGCCATTCAGCGTGTTCTCAACGAATCCTTCTTTGTCGAACGCGTGACTCAGCGCAACGCGGAACGTCTTGTCCCGGAACAGTGGGACGAGGTGGCTCAGGTGAACGTCCGTGGGGACGTAGTTGCGCGAGGTCTGTACTTCGACGCCGCTTGAATTAGCTGCACGTTCGGCCTGCTGGCCCGAGACGGTCGTCCCGATGGCGTCGATATCCCCGGACTGCATCGCCCCGATGAGCGTCGAGATGTTCCCAACGTTGACGTGGACCATCTCATCGATCCCGTCGCCGGGGACGAAGTAGTCGCCGAGGATCTCCTCGCGGACGTCGTCGTTCCACATCCAGTTGTTTTCGTGTTTCTCGAGCCTGAGCTCGGAGCCCTGTTCCCAGTTGACGAACGAGAACGGGCCGGTCCCGACCGGATTGTCGGGGTTGTGCTTACTGGGACTGTCGACGTCCTTCCAGCGGTGCTTCGGGACGATAGCGCTACGGGCCACCCGCTGTGTGAGGAACGCGGCGTCGGGCTCAGTGAGGTTGAACCTCACGCGGCCGCCGCCGCTCTCAGACAGCACTTCCACGCTGTCGATGGTCCGGATGAAGGCGCCCTGCTGTGGTGCGTCGTACTCTTTGTACAGTTCGACGCTGAACTTCACGTCCTCGGGACCGAACGGTTCGCCGTCGTGCCACTTGACCCCCTCACGGAGGTCCATCTCGACGGTCGTGTCGTCGACGACGTCAGCGTTCGTCGCCAGTGCGGGGACGATTTCCAGTTCCGGTGAGGCGTCGAACAGGCCGTCGTAGACGTTCTGGAGGCGCTTCTCTTCTAGGCCACCGGTGGAGAACGGGAGGTTTGTTCCCTGCATCCCCGTGGTCACGCCTTTGACCCAAGTTGTTGAGTTGCCCTGCGGTTGGAGGTTCACCTGCGTCCACACGAACGAGTCCCGAGTCGTCCCGTTCCCGGGCATCGGGACGTATCCCTCCCAGTCCGCGGTGTTGGCCACCGTAATGACCTCCGGGAAGTTCGCCGCGATGAGGTATGCGTCCTCACTGAGTTTCCGCTGGATCTCTTGGCAGACCTTGGCGCGCCCCTCCGTGTCGCCGATCATCTGGGCCTGCTTGTCGAGTAGCTCCGTGATCTCGTCGTTCTTGTAGTTGTAGTAATTGCCACCTGTCTCTGGGTGTGCACGCATGAGGAATGGGTTTGGGTCGAGCCCGCGTTGGGGGTCTGGCCCGTGAAGGTTCATCGCGATCGGAACCGGATGCCCGATGTCAGCCCGCCAGAATTCACCGTAACGGGTACTCGGCTGGACGTTGATCAGGTTGACCGGCACACCGAGGTCGTTCAGCGACTGCTGGACCGTCAACGCGAACTCGCGCATCCATGCCGTCTCCGATTGTGCGAAGTGGGTGTCGACCTCTGGGACTGTCTCGCCCTCGACCGCGGTGTACTCGAACTGGATGGCTTCGTCGTTGACGTCGACGCCTTTCGTCTCGACCGGCCACTCCTCCCAGAATCGGGTTTCGATCGAATTACTGTTGCTACTACCGCCGCCATTACCGCCACTATCACCGCCGCCATTACCGCCACTATCACCACTGCCATTACCGCCACTATCACCGCTGCCATTATCGTTACCATCACCGCTGCAACCGGCCAAACCGGCCATTCCCACTGCACCCGCGATGGAAATGAACCGCCGTCGCGACGCGGTACCTGTCTCGATCTCGAACGCCTTGTCTTGCGACATGCGAATCGCTCGTTTCCCCCATGTGTGCCTAAACCTACCCCCGATGCCGAACTATCATGTTCATTCTTTATATGAGGGTGGTTACCAACTACCAGAATCGGGTAGTCGGTCAACTCAGGACTGACGAAAACGTAGAGAAATTATACGCAATCTATCATACGAGTAGTTCGGATTAAAGCGCGTCGATGACTGGAACTGAAGTCGTGGGTCACCGAAGCTGATCGCCGGTTTCGGGAGCATTTTCATCGGCCGAGAAGACGAAGTCGAACAGATCCTTCTCCGCAAGCCGGAGGCGCTCACTGAATGTCGACTGGGCGATGTCCATCTCTGCCGCTATCTCGTTAGCAGAACTTCTCCGAGGCGTGTCGAAGTAACCCATCTCGTGGGCTCTCTGGAGAACCGACAACTGATCCTGGGAGAGTTCGTTCCTAACAACCCGGCCTAGTTGCCCGCTCCCTAGTGGTGCGCCGGTCGTCTCAACCTGATTGACGCTCACAAGCTCGAACCGGCCAAACTGTGCCTGAATCCTGTCGGCAAGCTCACGGAAGTCCTCCCACTCGGCTACGGTAGCGACCCCGTCAAAGCGACCCTGGGTCAACACCAGTCGGTTTGGAATCGCTTTCGCCCGGAGAATCAGTCCCAGTAGAAATGGATAGGGTTCGTGGGCAACCACTGTCAATCGGTATATCTGTTGGTTGGCCTGCTCATCCGAAACCCACTCGTGGTGGAATAATTCGACAGGGGCGAATGGCTCCAGCGCTACTTCAGGGTCGAACGCAGTCTCCGATGTAACTAGAAGAGACTCAATCCAGTCACCATCGTCGGCATAGAAAGCATTCTCTAACTCGATCCGCCGAACCTTCGGGAGATTCGACGCGAGTGTGTCGATGACGCCTGAGGACACCGTTTGGAACTCGATACGTAGAATTTCAGATCACCCTGAGCCTGTCATTTATCACTCAGTCGCCCCTCGCACCATAAGCATTTGTTATACCAAGCGAACAGATTGCCTATCCAGAAGCGCCCAGCGTAGCATAACAACCGCCCAAGCACCCAGACCGAGCAGCGTATTACTCCACTTTTGCCGTCCACATAATCCTACTCTACGCGGACAGACTCAGCGGGAGGTCACAGACGCGAGCGGAGGTCATCCACAACGGTTTCAGTGTCGGCGTCTCCGCCCAAGTCGGGCGTCCGCGGGGCCGCGTCGTCTGCGAGCTGGTCCGCGACGGCGTTCCAGAGGGCATCGGCAGCGCTCATCTCGCCTAAATCCTCAAATAGCATCGACCACGACAGCAGGGTCGCCAATGGGTTCGCGACGCCTTCACCGACAATGTCTGGCGCGCTCCCGTGGACCGGCTCGAACATCGAGGGGTACTCGTCGCCGGGATGGATATTCCCCGAGGGTGCGAGTCCCATACTCCCGGTAATCTGGGCACCGATATCGGTCAAGATGTCTCCGAAGAGGTTCGAAGCACGCCGACTGTATCGCTGTCTCGTGAGGCAACTCCCGATGTTCTCGACCGCCCACGTCAGCATACTCTCCCTCCGTGTTCTCACGGTAGACGACGAAGTCAATGTCACCGGCCTCGTAGCCGCGTAGCGGGCTCTCGATCCCCTCAAAGAGGACGTTCGGTCGCTTGCAGACGTACTGGTCGAATCCCTTACGGATGGGTAACAGGAGGCCGTGCAACGTCACGTGGTCGGGAACGTCCGGGTGGCCGACGGCGCCCAAGAAGATCGAGTCGGCACTAGCAAGGCGATCAAGCCCGTCGTCTGGCATCATCTCACCGTGGTCGAGATAGTACTCGGTCCCCCAGTCGCGGCGGGTGGTTTCGAACGCGAAGCCGTACTCGTCAGCGACTGTCCGGACGAGCGGCATAGCGGCGTCGACTACCTCTGTGCCGATACCGTCACCGGGAATCAGTTCAATGTCGTACGTCGTGGATGGTGTGTTTGAAGTCATGGGTTCGAAAGGTCGGTTTCGTCGCGGCAATTCTGGTCATTCGAGGCTGTACTACTGACACGGGTACATCGACACTTCCGTCGATCCAGCTCATCGATAATCGCCGGAACCGGCAGAGCTCTCCCGAATGAACGTGGATATCCTGGCGGCCAGTACTGGAGTGGTTTCGATGTGTTCGGCAGTACGCTCCGAACGGAGTCGTCGGCTGACGACCGGCCATCCCAAGCAGGAAACGGCCACGCTGTCATCGGTCGACCACCCATAGAAGGACAGCTATCCCGGTTGCGGAACCGAACGCGACTGTGAGGACGATGAAAGCCATCCGGAAGTTCGTGACGTCGGAGAGGTAGCCAACTGCGGCGGGGCCGACGGCGCCTGCGCCAACCAGTAGCGTCCGGACGACGCCGAGCGTTCCTTTCGCGACGTCCTCTGGTAACACGTCCATTAGGTAGGCGGCACGTACCGGCCGATATCCGTGAGCTCCGACGCCAAGGACGATTATCGAGGCACCAATCCTGATTGCCCCCACACGACCTGAGAGTGCAACGAGTGCGACGAGGCCGGCCGTCGCTGCGACGAGTGTCACCACGAGGATGGGGAGGACGCCGACGCGGTCGCTTGCTTCCCCGGTTACTAACTGGACCAGGCTGACCCCGAAGAGGGCGCTGAACAGTAAGTTCGCGGTTGTCGAGGGAAGTCCGGCAGCGCCGGTGAGGTACAACGGGAGGAAGGCCACGAGGCCGTTGTATGTGAACGAGAATAGGACCGTCACGGCGACGAACGCCGAGAACTGTGGTTGGCGGAACAGGTCGAGGTACTCGTGGAACGCCGGGGTTCCGTCGCGAGCGGCGGCGGCAGTCGTACGTTCCGGCACGTGGCGCGGCACGCGGACGGCGAATGCGGCGGCGACGACTATCGCGGCCAGCCCGCCCGCGAGAAACAGTGTCCGCCAAGGCGCACCGAACACGCCGGGAAGTGCCGTTGCTGCCACAATTGCTGCGGGTGCCGCGACGCCGGCGAGGCTGCCAACCGTGTCGAACACGCCCAGTGACCGCCCAGTCTCCGCCGGATAAATCCGCGATAGCAGCTCTATCGCCACGGTCTTGTAGGTCCCGGTCCCCGCGCCGACCAGTAGCATCGCTATCACTAGCAGCGGAAAGGGTCCATCGACCACTAGCATGAGCGCGCCGAAACCGGTTACCACCCCGCCTACGATGATGACGGCCACCGACCCGAAGCGGTCAGCGAGAAGCCCTGAGGGCAACTGCATTGCGGCGTACACCAGCATAAGACTGGTGAACGCCATCCCGAGCGCCGTTCTTGAGACGCCGTAAATAACCTCGAACCTGCCGAACAGCGGTGGGAACGCGTACCGGATGAACTTCCCGAGGAACCACACCAGTGCTGTCAGCGCCAGCGCGTCGTACCGTTGGAGCCCCGACAGCGGAGCCGACCACTTTGTAGTGATTTTGTCGCCGGTCATCGTGGGTGTGAGATCTGATCGGGATTGGCGATTCCACCCCGCTTCGGGTCGGCCACCGCGTTCGTCCGTCGAGAGGTACCTATGACATGCATCGGTGTATCACGCTCGAGTGCGGGCAAGCGCATCAACGGCGACGGGCCCCTCGGCCGTGATGACGACAGGGTTGAGGTCCAGTTCAGCGACGGCGTTGCCCCCGGTGGCTAAGTCGCCGACGTTTACGAGGAAGTCGACGAATGGCCCGACCTCTAGGGCAGGACCATCGCGACGGTCCCGTAGGAGTGCCGCGAGAGCCGTGTCCTCGACGGCGGCCCGCGCATCTGCTCGGGAAAACGGAGGAACGAGCGTGGCGGTCTCATCGAGCGCCTCGACGAGAACACCGCCGGGGCCGACCGATACGAGTGACCCGAACACTTGGTCAGGCGCGACCCCCGCGATGGCTTCGGCGCCGTCGTCAACCATCGGTTGGACCAGCACGCCCTCGATCTCGTCCGCATTGACGACGGTCAGCGCGGCGTCCATCACTTCCTCGTAAGCTATGCGCACGGCTTCGGCCGAGTCGATATCGAGCTGTACTGCGCCAGCGTCCGTGCGGTGGGGGAGCGCCGGCGAGTCGACTTTTAGGACGACTGGGAAGCCGATCTCCTCGGCTGCAGTGGCCGCCTCGTCTGCGTTGGTTGCCAGGTGCGTTTCGACGACGGGTATGTCGTAGGCGTTGAGCAGTGACTCCGACTCCGCCCAAGTGAGCACCCGCCCGCTCGGGAGGTCGACAGCCGACTTGCGCGCGTCAGTAGCAAGCGTCCCGCGGGAAGGTTGGTCTGCTAAGCGGTCGCGAGCGGCGAGGAAATCGGTTGTTGATGCAACGGCGTCCATGCATCGACTCGGGTCCTCGTAGACGGGGATTGATTCCCGCAAGCGTGCGTAGGGTGGGGTCTCGGTTGGGTCGTCGGGTTCCTTGCGCCCAGTCCAGAGTACGTAAACCGGATCGTCGGCCTCAGCGGCGATCTGTGCCAGATCCTCGGCGATGGTCTCCGCGCGCTTGTCGACGCCTGGGAGGCCAATGGCGAACACGTAGGCGTCGAAGGAGTTGTCATCGAGGACCGCGTCTGCTATTTCTGGCAGGACGTGGGCGCCGTACCCACGGATATCCGCCGGGTTGTTGAACCCGCCGTATGTCAGCAACTCCTCGATATCCAGCAGCACCCGCTCAGTCTCACCGTCGATGTCAGGGAGCGAAAGATCTCGCTCGGCGGCCATGTCCGCCAGCAGGCTCGCCAGGCCGCCGCTGGTCGAAGCGACGCAGACGTTGTCGCCGTCCGGGCTGTCGTAAGCGGTGTGCGCGCTCGCTCGTGCGAGCAAGTCTGGGATGTCAGGAACACGCTCGATACCCGTCTGGTTGAAGGCAGCTTCCCAGGCGTCATCGTCACCAGTGAGCGATCCAGTGTGGGAGAGTGTTGCTTCCTCCGCCAACTCCGAGGACCCGATCTTTACTGTAAGGACGGGTGTCCCGGCCCGGACAGCCGCCTCCGAGACTCGCAGGAACCGCTCGGAGTCCTCCACTCCCTCGATGTAGGTACAGATAACGTCGACATCGTCTTGATCGGCGAGGTAGGCAACGTAATCAGCAGCCGTTAGGTCGACTTCATTGCCGGTTGAGACGATGTGGCTGAAGTGGATATCGCTGTCAGCTGCCCGCTCGAAGAACGTCGTGAACGCCAGTGCACCGGACTGGCTGACGAGACCGATGCCGCCAGGCTGAGGCTTGCGCGAGCACGTTGAGGTGAGCGTGGCTCCCTTACTGGCCATCACGCCGATACAGTTCGGCCCAACGACGTGAATCCCTGCCTCCTCAGCAGTCGTGGCCAGCTCCGCCTCTAAGTCGGCGCCAGTTTCGTCAGCCTCAGAGAATCCTGCCGTCAGCACCAGCGCGACGGGGACGCCTCGGTCGCCGGCGGATTCGACGACATTGGCGACGTACTCTCGGGGGACGCTGACGACCGCCAGATCCACTGGCTCGGGGACATCCGTAATGTCGTCGTAACACTGCCGTCCCCAGACCTCGTCGCGGCCCGGATTAACGGGGTAGAGCGTTCCGTCGAAGCCGTAGTTCAGCAGGTTCTCCACGAGGTTGCCCGAGTAAAAAGAGTCCGGACTCGCCCCGACGACTGCAACCGACCCCGGGTCGAACAATGGATCCAGGTCGGGGCCCGATACTGACTCACCGGGTAGTTCGTTTCTGTCAAGTCGTTCGTCGGTGGACATAGCGTTGGGTACCCAGGGGATGAACAATACCATACTCCCGAACCGGGGCAATGAGCTTCACTATTTATGTCCGGGCGGGTATTTTACCGTCGGCGAGCGACAAAACCAGCATCATTAAAGGGTTTCCAACGTGTCCCGTTCGAACCTCAACCGTGGCCGAGTCGTCTTCGGGAATCTTCTTTACGACCGAGCCAGGAAACCCCCAGCTTTGGTCGACGACCGCCGTCAGCGCAACTCCGCAGCATTAGCCCGTTTGAGTATTTTTCTTGCGCGCTCAACGAGCGGCGGGTCAATCATCTGTCCATCGACGGTGAATACACCCGAGCTCTCCTCGTCGGCGGCTTGCTTACCGTCAATGACCTGCTCGGCCCACTCGACCTGATCCAGGCTCGGCGTGAATGCCTTGTTGATGACTGGAATCTGAGCTGGATGAATGGCAAGCTTGCCGTCGAAACCGAACTCGACGACGCGTTCGGTCTGTTTGCGGAGTCCTTCGGTGTCCTCGATATCGGTATAAACGGTGTCGAGGGCGTCGATGCCTGCCGCTGCCGCAGCCGCGACGACCCGCTGGCGGGCATACAGTGATTCGGTTTTCTCGTCTGTGACCGTCGCACCAATGTCGGCTGAGTAGTCCTGGTCGCCATAGGCGACGGCGACGGCGCCCGGAACTGCGGCGATTTGCTCAACCTCGATCAGCCCCTTCGCGGTTTCTATTAACGGGATTACGTCGACCGACGCCGCGCCGGCGTTCGCGAGGTCGTCGGTCAGTCGCTCGACCGCTTCGGGTCCATCGACTTTCGGCAGAACCACACTGTCGGGTAGCCGTTCTGCCTCGTCAATAACGACCTCGACATCGTCGGGGCCTTCCCGGTCGTAGGGGTTGATGCGGACGCTAATCGAGGAGCCGGTATTCTCAAGCGTGTCAAGAGTATCTCGAACCGTCCGTCGGGCCTCGTCGCGCCTACCCGGTGCGACAGCGTCTTCGAGGTCGAATATCACCGTGTCGGCTTCCGACTCGACCGCTTTCTCAAGCATCTCCCGCTCATCTCCAGGCGTGTATAGTAGCGATCGGCGTACCATACTCCATCCCGTTGAACGGGAGCGTTAAAAGGTTGAACCGGCCGAACACCTTTGACCATCCGGCCGAACACGGAACTATGGACGAGGGAACGGACCGCAAGCGGTCCGCGGCGAGCCTGTTCGGCGAACAGGCCGAGGCGTACTTAGAGAGTCGCACGCACCGTAGGGGCGACGACTTGGACCAGTTCGGCGTTTGGGTTGGGGCAGCCGACCGGGCGCTGGATGTAGCGACAGGTGCTGGCCACACTGCAGGGGCGCTGTTTGAAGCAGACACGGACCGCGTCGTGGCGACCGACGCCGCCCCTGAGATGGTCGCAACGGCGAAACGTGCATACCCGGACGTAGTTGGGGTTGTCTGCGACGCTGAGCAGCTCCCGTTCGCTTCCGACTCGTTCGACGCCGTGACGTGCCGTATTGCGGCCCACCACTTCCCCGATCCGGAGGCGTTCGTCCGAGAGGTCACTCGCGTCCTTGAACCCGGCGGCACCTTCGCTTTCGAGGACAACGTCGCACCAGACGATGATGCGCTCGACGAGTTCCTCAATGAAATCGAGAGAATCCGCGACCCGACGCACGTCCGCTCACACCACGTCAGTGACTGGTTCTCCTGGCTCGAGAATGCGGGTCTGACCGTCGAATCTTCACGTGTCGTCAAGAAGACTCTCGAGTTCGATGAGTGGGTCGAGAACGTCGATCCGCCGGTCGAGCGGCGTGAGCGATTGCGAGCGGCGTTCTCCGATCGCCCACCTGGTGCGGACGAAACGTTCGAAATTGTAGAGTCTGACGGGGACGTGGAGTCGTTCGCTAACCTCAAACTATTGCTCCGCGCAACTCGGTGAACATTCCCGCCACTCGTAAGCGCACCACCTAGGCCCGTCAGTCGGTCTCAACTGGGTTGCCGCTCCGAGCCGAGTTGTCGGTATCCGACGCTTCGCGCGGGTCGAAACACGCGGCGCTGTGGTCTCCCTCGGTCCAAGTATCCAGCTCGGGATCCTCGCTAAGACACCGGTCGGCTGCCTTCTGACAGCGCGAGGCAAACCGACAGCCCGTCGTCATACCCAAGGAGTTGGCAGGCCTGCCGTCGAGCACAACACGGTCACGACTGCCACGTGGGTTCGTCTCGGGGACCGCCGCCAGTAGCGACTCAGTATAGGGGTGTTTCGGATTCGAGACGATCTGCTCGGTTCTGCCGCGCTCGACGAACTTCCCCCGGTACATAATCGCCAGTCGGTCGGCAATCTGGGTAAGACTAGCGAGGTCGTGGGAGATGTACAGGATCCCGATCCCTTCCGTATTAGCCAGCTCGCGTAGCAGGTTCAACACCTCTGCCTGAAGCGACACGTCCAGCATCGAGGCAGGCTCGTCGCAGATGAGGAGGTCCGGGTCAATGACGAGCGCGCGCGCAATAGCGACTCGCTGGCGCTGGCCACCCGAGAGTTCATCCGGGTACTTATCCAGATATTGGTCTGCGGGTGCCATTCCAACTTGTTCGAGTGTCTCCCGGACGGCCACGTCGTGTTCTCCGGGCCGGTAGCTGTGAATCGTCAATGGCTCCTTTACCAATTGCTCGACGGTCATCCGTGGATTCAGGGAGTCGTAGGGGTTCTGGAAGATGATCTGGAGATTCTGCCGGAAGACTTCTAGATCCTCGTTCTGGTAGGACTCGTGCGAGCGCCCATCGAACGTGAACTCTCCGCGAGTCGGCTCCTCTAAGAGCGCGAGTGTCTCGCCTAATGTCGATTTGCCACAGCCGGATTCGCCGACGACGCCGTAAATCTCGCCGCGGGACACCGAAAACGAGACGCCGTCGACCGCGCGAACGTGTGACTCGTCGTTGTTCAACACCTTACTGAGGATCTCACCGCGCTGTTCGTACCACCGACGGAGCCCATTCGAAATCCCGGTCACCGACGGTGAGATTCCACCGATGGGAAGGGTCTTTAACAGTGACTCCGAGCGCTCATACCATTTGCATAGCCCGTCAACATCAAGTAGGACTTCATCCGATTTAGGCCGCGATCCCTCCGTGGATCCGCCCCATGTCGTGGTGTCTTCGGCGTCTCGGCGCATTCGCACCGCCTGATTGGCGTGGTGGCAGGCGACACTGTGCTTCCGATACGGGAGCGACTCCACTTCCGGTTCCTCGGTCGCGCACTCCTCGCTCGCGAACGGACAACGCGGCTCGAAGACACACCCCGTCGGCTTCGTGTCGAGGGTCGGCGGCTCTCCCGGCACGGAAACGAGGTCATTTTCGCCCTCGTCAAGTGATGGGAAGGCGTTCTTTAGCCCCATTGTGTACGGGTGTGTGGGGTTGAGTAGGATGTTGTCGAGGCGGCCTTGCTCCATGACCTTTCCACCGTACAGGACGGACATCTCGTCACAGGTCTCAGCGATTACGCTCAGGTCGTGGGTGATGAGTAGCAGCGAACTGTCGGTCTCCTCCTGGATTTGGAGGATGTTATCGATAATTTTGTCCTGAACGATGACGTCGAGCCCGGTCGTCGGCTCATCGGCGATGATCAGTTTCGGATCTAGGGCGAGCGCCATCGCGATGACGACGCGCTGGCGCATGCCGCCCGAGAACTGGTGCGGGTAGTCTTCTATCCTGTCGGGGTTGAGCCCCACCGTCTCGAACAGTTCGCGCGCGCGCCGGTCGGTAGTGCGCTCGGACACTTCCCGGTGTGTCTGGATCGCTTGCCTGATCTGTGCGCCGACGGTCATCACGGGGTCAAGCGCGTCAATGGCTGTCTGCGGAATGTAGGCGATTTCCTCCCAGAGCAGGTCCTGACGTTCGGAGGGTGTCAGCGACAGCAGGTCCTGCCCCTCAAACATAACATCACCTGACTCGACAACCGCGTGGTCGGGTAATAGTCCGAGGATTGCTTTCACGGCGGTCGATTTTCCTGAGGCTGACTCGCCAGAGAGCGCGTAGTTGACACCGTCGTCGATGCTGAACGAGATATCGTTCACGCTGTGGAGCGGCCCGTCCCTCGTCTCGTACTGTACCACGAGATTCTCAACCTCGAGGAGTGTCATTCTTTCGTGCAGGTAAGCGACACTCGACGACCGGTCACGCTCTGGGCGCTGAGATCGATACTCGTAGGAAGACCGCCCCCACACGTATTTTGATTCATTCGATTACGTCTATCATATACTATGGTAATAGTTCTTGGGCTGTTTCGCTGGCATTGTTCAGATTAGCTGATTCCATGCGAAGGCGATGGTTTGCAACCAGTTTTCGGCGGAGTGGTGCGTCGCGTGGCGGAAATGATTGGCGAACTGGCTGGTGCGGCGTTTTAATTCTTTGAAGACACGTTCGACGCTATTCCGATTTCCATGTGTGACATGCTGAAATCAGAGTTGTTCCTCGAAGAGTGCGGCTTGCAACCACGGTGCGCCATCGACGAGAAACACCGCGTCAATTACGCGGTGTTTCTCGTGCAACTCGGTAAGAAACTGCTTCGTCACAACGATAGTTCGTGTCGGATAGAGCTTCATGTGGGGGAATTCGTTGGTTTCAGGATCGACAGCGGCGTACAGCCAGTAGCGCTGGTCGTTGGGTTGAATCAGGGTTTCATCGACCGCAACGTGATTCGGGTTTTTACCGTCAGTCGGCTGTAGATCGGCTTTCTGCACCCAATTATGAACAGTTGAGCGACACCGTTCGACACCGAACTTCTCTAAGACAGAAACAGTATCGGAGAGTGATAACCCGGCCGCATGAAGGTGGATACTGAGCTTCATCAGCGGCTCCGGTGTCACTTCTCGCTCCACAAAATCTAACTCGATCTAGTCGCTACATTCGTTGAGGCGGCTGAATTCGGGCATGGACACCTAGAATTCCAACCGCCTCGTTCTTCAACGCTTATCTGAACAGTACCGGTACTGAGAGGCCTAAATATTTTGCAGAGCGACTGCGAGTTTCCGGGGCGTTTGAGGATGTCGTCACAACGTCTTCGGAAGGTCGGTATGAATTATCTGTTCCATTTGGTGTTGATTGGTGAACTGTCCGAGGACTTGGTTGGCTCTGAATAGATGTGGCCGTCTCGGGTATCGGCGTCGTGTTTGTCGAGAAACGGTATGCTAATACCACATATGAATCTTACTCTACATCATGAGTGATGATCTCGATTCCCTCTTGGAAATGTTCAAGCTGAAAGACGAGCGTCGAACAGGATGGGAACTCCGCAACATCGAGAATCCAGAGTCAGTCGCAGCACACACCTGGGGAATGGAAGTCCTCTGCCTACTCTACGCTGAACAGACCGGAATCAATCGCGAGAAAGCCGTGACAATGGCGCTCATTCACGACCTCGCCGAAGCCCGAACAGGCGATATCCCAACTCGTGCAAACGAGGACAAACAGAACATCACTTCTGGTGAAAAGGAGGCCGCTGAACGCGACGCCATTACTGATCTGCTTGCTCCATTCGCAGTAGACGATGTTGAAGAACTTTGGGAAGAATACGAAACCCGGAATACACAGTCCGCTATCTTCGTCAAAGACATGGACTTAATCGACAACTGCCTCCAAGCCCTGAAATACGAACTAGAAGACCGATATGATGAGACAGAAACAAACGAGCATTTCTCGGAGTTCGAGAACCTAGATGAATTCTTCGCAACTGCCGCTCCTCGACTCCAGACCACAATCGGAAAAGAACTCTTCGATCGGATTAAGTCCCGCTATGAAGACGAGATCGGCCGAAAATGCCAGCTCTAATCGTCACTCGATGCCCTCCTCACGAGCGTAGCTGACAAGGGCGTCCGGATGGAGAGGGCCGTCGTCGGCGGCCGAAGCGTCGGTGACGCCATCGAAGGTCCCGCTGCCAGCGACGTAGGCGGAGGTGGCGACAGTATACCGTTCGTCGGGGGCGAGCGGGCCGTCCTGTGTCGTGACTTCTTGGAGACCATCGGTGGTCCAATCGACAGTTAGACCGTCAAAGTACAACCAAATTGGGTTGTCTGGGTATTCATTGGGGCGAATAGCGGAGTCAACCAGCGTCCTGAGTTGAGTGCCGTCGAGTTCGAGGACTGTCACCGGAGCCTCAAAGGGGTAGAGGCCGCGTATTTCGCCGACGGTGACGTCGCCAGCCAGCGGTGGGCCGCTACGGACACCACCGGAGTCGATGATGCCGACATCGGCGTCGACTGCCCATCGAGTCGCTGCGGCGACGAACTCGGCGACCTGTGAGGTTCCGGCGTAGAGGTTCTGCTGTTTTCGCGGGATCGATGTCTCGGCGTGGTCGACAATGTCGTCGAGGCCGGTGCCTTCGCGGAGCGTTCGGACTTGGTCGCCAACTGCGGTATCAGGATTCCAGTTCGAGACGTGACGGGCGGTCGCGTCTAGTGTGTTCAGGTCAACAGCGGTAACGATCTCGCCGTTAACTTCCGGCCGGACGATACAGGTACCGTCCACGTACTCGATTCGCTCGGAGTGGACGTGGCCAGCACACACTGTGTCAGCCGTCGTTTCTCGGGCGAGGGTGGTCGCTGTCTCGTCGCTGACGTGCGCGAGGAGAACGACATAATCACAGTCCTGTTGGAGGTGGTCGGTCACCCGTCGTGCCGCGTCAACGGGGTCGGTAGACCTAACGCCGTCCAACCAATCGCCAATAGCGTCCGGTGCAGTGACGCCGGTGACACCGATTTGCTCGTCGTTGTGTTCGATGATGACCGACCGTGGGATGTCAATATCCGGTAGCGTGATGTTCGCGGACACCCAGGGCTGGGGCGATTCCTGAACAACTGCTTGGAGGGCGTCGGTGCCAAAGTCGAAGTCGTGGTTGCCGAACGTCTCTGCGGCTGGTCTGGTGGCGTCGAAGAATGGGAGCGCGTGTTGGCCCTCGTGTTCGTTCGCGAGGGCACCGGGGGCGAGAACGTCACCGGACCCGACGACGATGGCGTCTTCGGGGGTTTGGAGGGCAGCTGCGAGCCGTGCGACTCGCTCGGGGCGGTCGAAGGCGTTCTCAATGTCGGAGTAGTGAAGAACCGTAGGCATGTTATCACGTTGTTGTGACCACAGCGGCTTGAGTGTTCGAGTTTGGATGAATCCGATTCCAAGCTCGATATACCTCGTTTTACATGAAATCGAGGAGGAAGCCCATGACTTGAGTCGTGGGAGAAGTCACTGGATAGATTAGGAGATTATTGGATGTGGCCCTCGGCCCGGAGTTGTTCGGCGTCTTGCTTGGTGTAGCGCCACTCGACGTTGGCTTTCTCGTCCTGCCAGTCCCACGGTTCGACGACGACGACGTCGTCTGCTTCGATCCAGACGCGATACTTCATTCGTCCGGGGATGCGACCCATTCGGTTCTTGCCGTCTTCACACTGGACACGGACATGGTTTCCGCCGTTATGTTCGGTCACGACTCCGAATAACTCGTCGTCGTTCGGCATACGAAGGTTCCGACGGCCTGAGTTTTCGCTCATAATTTCTAGTGGAACCAGCTACGGAAAAGCAATCCGGAAGGTTTGGTGCCATGGACCACTGACTACGTTACAGCGATGATGTGGAGGGTATCGGCAAGCGTGACGCCGACTTTCTCCCGTTGTAACTCCGCTCCTCGGCCGTCCCGACGGCCTCCAGATCGCCTGTTCGACCATCCGTTCAAGAGACGTCACAGCAGTCTCGCGTGGGACGCCTGCCTCCCCAGCAATTCACTCCGCAGTACGTGGCTCGGTCCGCGTTAACGCGACATGACAGACACGTGCTGACGTATCCATGTTCTCGGGCCATGTTGGTGTTTTCGTCGTCATAACTCACGTGGGCAGTCAATCCGCTTGTTCAGAGCGTTCGACTCTCGGTAGCGCAAAGAACCTCCGTGTAAGAGGCGAAGCAATCGAGTAGCAGAGTAGAACGAGGAGAAACTCGTTACGCACACCTGAATACGTGAACCAGTATTAGTGGCTTTGACATTCAGGTATCGAGGCCCCACAGGACATCATGCTCGACGGCTTCGACTTCGCGTTCTGCACGCTTGACCCAGTCTCGACCGACAAGTTCGATTGCCGTGTCTCGGTCAATATCGCCGTCCAAATACTGGGACAATACGACGTCTATCCAGAGGACCTCAACGCCACGCTCAACGGCTTGTTCGAGGATTTCGGACTCAGAGATGCCTCGTAGCTCAGAAATCTTCTGGATACGCTCGGTGATGGTCTCCGTCATACTGGAACGTCACCCCGTTTGTTCATAAACGCCATAGCAACTGTGTAAGATCTAGAGGAAGGTAGTTAGTCTGCACTTGCGGGTGTACTCTCTGTGTCCCGTCCTTGAGGAGGTACAGAGAACTTCGAGACAGTCCGGAAGATGGTGTTCCACGGTGCTCTTGATGAGTAGAAACTCCGATCCGCAACCGATCACGGACGCGCTTGATGTAGCGATTGACGCAATTGATTCAGACATCGATTAGAGAACACAACTAACGAAAGCCTGTCACCTGCTAGCCGCTGTCGAAACCATTACCGGGCAAGCGTCTATTCCGGACGTACATACTACTGTCACCGAAGGTACGTCTCTAACGTCGCGACGGTGTTATCGACGAATTCCTCCGTGACTCGGCCTTGCCACGTAATCAGGTCTTCGACCCTAGGTGAATGGATAGCCCACGGGGAGACAAACGATTCCTGAGGGACACCACCAGTCTCCCAAACGTCGGACTGTAATGGAATCGAATCAGAGTACTCCTTTGTCGAGATGGCGATATCTATGTACTGCTCATCGCCGAACGGATGCGACTCGTTGTTGATGATTAGCCACGGTCGTTGGCTGTCCTCGCCCAGCTTGAACGGGTCCGAACTCCGGACGACATCCCCTCGTTCCGGTTGCATTTATTCGTCTCGTTCACTCGGATGCGGTTCGTCCGGAGCGACTGCGTCCCACCCGTCGGGTTCGATCGTCAGTAATCGCCCAGTACAGCCACTTGTGCCGCACAAGACCTCGTTCCTTCAGTCGCGAGAGAATCGCACTGACGGCATCCGTATCTAACTCGAGTTGCTCGGCGATCGTCGCCGCCTTCCACGCACGGTCGTCGTTCTCGTCGAGAACCACCACGATCCGCTCGGTATCGTTTTGCTCCTCGAATATCGCGTGTGCGGGGACGTAATTCTGCTTCGACCGGTGGTCGAGCTTACCCGCTTGAGTCGTTCACCACCGTGACGTTCGATTCGTCGAGATCGATGCTGACGCTATCATTCTGTTCGGACACATTCAGGACTTCGATCGTACCGTCTCCGTCGGCCATCTCGATGCTGGATTCATCAATCTGTATTTCGACCCACGAGTAGGCGGCAGTTTCCGCATCGAGATCGACAGTCAGCATGACCGTACTTCCGTTCCCATCGGGGCGCTGGAGTTTGATGGTGACGTGACCATCAGTCGCCTCCATGACAGTCGCCTCAAGCGTCATGGCATCTAGGTGTGCGCGAACGTTGTAGCTCGTCTGTTCGTCGGCCACGACGAGGCGCTCGATCAGCTTTTTGTCGTCCTGATCCAGCACGCCAATCTCGTCGGTGTAGTTCAGACTCACATCGTCGATGTCCGGACGAGCAGTCCGCACATCAACCGTTTCGTTGGCAAGATTGACTGTTCCTTGAACCGACGGAAGACAATCGTCGACGGGTCGAACGCGGATGCCAGCGATATCCAGCGGTTCGTCACGTGCCGTGGACTCGTAATACTGATTCACCTGTACTTCGAGCTGGCTGTACTCATTCAGACCTACACGGTCGCTCGTCGCTTCGACGACGAGTTCAGCTAACCGCTGCCGTCCGATCTCGTCGATCGGCGCACTATCGTGATGTGAAACCAGCGTGACGGTCACGTCTCCGACCTGGTAGCTGGTACTGTTGCGGTCCGGACTGTTGAGGCGGAGAGCACCACTGCACGTGCGCTGGGCTTGCCGTAAGGTGTATTTGCTGCCTGCAGTCTGGGTCAGCGTTGCGTTGAACTGCTGCTGGTCCGCGTCCAGTTTTGTGACGTTCGTCTCATTGCCAGGGTCGTCTGTCTGTTTGGGAGACAGACCGGCCCCTGCGATGACGGCGGCGCCACTGGCCACGAGCAATACAGCCGAGATACCGAGGGCGGATATTGCGAGTCTGTAGTCACGTTCCATTACTCTCACTCCCTTCACGTCGATGGCGTCGTATCATTGGTTTCTCTAACAACAGCCGGGCAAGGACCGACAGGGCGGGCATGGACACTGTGAAACCGCTCCCGTAGTCGATTGGGTCGGTCGTCGCCGACTGCTGTGCTCATAGCTTGTAAGAAAGTCCTTGTAAATCAACGTTGGAAACGACAGTGAAACACGACTGGAACGGTTTTCACAGGCGTTTCACGCCCTGAAAATCATCAGATTCATACTGCTAATGTTTCGAGAACGAACCATGTCCCCTGTCCCTCCCTCCAGACTGGCACTGGTCTTCTCGCTGCTTATCCTCGGCAGCAGTCTTGGGGTATTTGGCAGTGTCACTGGCATCGTCACCGACGAAACCGACGAGTTCGACATCGAAGACGGTGCCCTCGTCGCCACGACCGGCGGCGGGCAACAGCACGTACTGGTCGAAGATATCCGTACAGCCTCCCGAATCGAGATCAGCCGCGTCGACGGTGATCACGTCGTCCGAACGGTCGATCGTGACCCATCAGCAGTGGATATACAAACACGTATGCAGGCACAACGGGTTATCACAGCCGCCGAGACCGTCGGCGGCGACATCCCAATGCCCAATAGTGCAGTGTACACTGTCCGCCGAATCCCACCACGGCTTTCCAGCGATCGCGCAGCGGCTATTGGGGCCACACCGAACACATCGTTGCGGATGGCGATCGCCCCCAATGCGTCCGCATTTGCCGTCCGACAGCACGAAGACACCATTGTCTTCGAGCGACGCGAATCGCAGTGGAGCGACGACCGCGTACTCGTCGTTGTGACGCCGAACGAATCCGGAGCACAGTACAGTGCCGTGGTCAATCTCCGCACAGCGACAATTGAATCGCTCGTTCGACTCGACCGGGGTAGCCAATGAGAGTGGACTGGTCGCTCCGTCGTAGGACTACTGTCCACGACTCTGCACGGCATCCCCTCTCTGTCGCTGTCGGTCACACTGTTATCTCGGAGTATGTGGGACGCTGGGCGCTTACTATCCAGTTCGCTAAACAACGATGACACAGATACGCTCACGCCCGCGCTCCGAGCTACTCGCTGCCGGTGTCCTCGTCATTGCCACAGCGATTCTCGTCGCTCAGTTCCTGAGCGCGACACCGTCTGTTGTCGTGGTTGGAGACGAGCGTCTGCGAGTTGGAACTCTCGGCTGGCAGTTCAGGCTCTCCGATGTGATCGTCATCGCTGTTGCGGCGTGTGCCGCCGGAACGAGCGCGACAGCGCTCCTCAACAATACCGATTCGACGTCGACGACCACGCCAGACACCGAGTGCCAGGACGCATCTACGCAGCAGTCCACCAAAACCAGCAACGAGCTACTGCAGGCCCGTCGGCAGGAGTGGGAGACCATCTCAGAACGGCTTGCGAGCAATGAGGAACTAGTGTATAAAACAGTCCTCGACGCTGATGGAGTCCTGCCACAGAGCGAGATCGTCGATCGGACAGACCTCTCGAAAGCTACAGTCAGCCGCACGCTCGACAGTCTGGAGACCAGAGACCTCGTCGAGCGCAAGCGCCGCGGAATGGGGAACACAATATTGCTCACGTAGGCCGTCTGCCGCCGATCACATCGAAGACATCAGCACGCACCAGCCACATTAGAAGTCATCCGCGGTGACGAGCCAAGCTGGGCTAGAATCCCTGAAAGTTCGTGGTGTGGGACCCAGAGCTGGACCTCGAGAAAGGAAACCTCTACCGGATTTTCGGTAAAGAGCGAACCTACGACAAACTCGGTGAGATCCAGATCAGCGATGCCGACCACGTCGATCTGCTATGTGTCGCCTGTTGGTTCGTACTACGAATTGCTCAGTTCGTTCACTAAGACGCTAGAATGTACTTGTTGATAAACGGTCACCGTAGCAATCTCTGTCGTTTCAATAAATGCCATTTTCTGGCTGTCTTCACCAGCGACGAGTTGGAATAGAGACGCTCACCATCGTAGCCAAGCGATTGAGGAACAGCATATGTTTTCGCGTCATTAGTCAACGACAATACACCAGTACCCATATCTTTGAACAGCGTGTCTATCTCCGATTGACTCATCTCAATAGCCATCGCCTACGTTAGATTTTCACAATTACTTACTGTTGTAGTTGGCTCCATTATGATCTCCGTTCCTTTGAGACGGTCAATGTATATCCATATTAATTACAATAATTAAATATACGTACATTTCGGCTGCCGTCGCACGCATCTCCGGGACGTACGTGTTGAGCCGTTGCCGATAGAACGCCGGCTGGACGTTCGTCCGTTGATTCTGCCACTAGTCGCCTTCAGTCAGGAACAGTCCCTCGCCCATGGCGTCGTTCAGATTTCGGGTGACGACCTCACCTTTCTCGAAATCATCGTGGTCGTCGAGGAGGACCTTCTGGATCGCGTCAGGATGGGCGACCATGCAGGCGTCTGTCCCGAACACCTGGTAGCTTGCTATCTGGCTATACTCGTCGCGTAACTGCTCGTAGAACTTGAAGATATCGCGGCTCAGATCGACCGTGTTACCGACGACGGGTAGCCCGTTCGGTCCGGGTGGATAGCTCGTTCCAGTGCTCATGTAAGTCCATTCTGCTTACTCTAACTACGGTGTTCCGTCGGACACGTCCGCCCATTTTTTAGTACCTTGGTGATACTCTAGCACGTGATGCGGTACCTCCAGCTGGAAATTCGTTTTCCCGCCGGAACGCGACACACGATGCATCAGTTCCTCGTCGAACAGGAACCGATTCGGCGGGCGTATCTGCGACACTGGAACTTCTCGAATCCCGAGCACGTCACATCCTTGTTCCATATCGTCGGTGACATCGAAGAAGGGCGCGAGGAGTACCTTGCCGCACTTGAGTCCGTCAGTACAATCGAGGAGTACGATACGACGCCGGTTGACGACCGCAGCTTCTATGTCTACGTCCGGGAGGCCGCTGACGAACACGCGCGGCGCTTCCGCGAACTCTTAGAGGATACGGATCTGCTCGTCGTGCCACCAATCGAGTACGGGACCGACGGTGAGATGGTCCTCGAAGTCGCCGGGGAATCGGAGGAACTGCAATCGATAGTCACTGGTCTCCTCGATTACCTCTCAATCTCGGTGAATAGACTCGGTGAATACGATGCGTATCGTGAGCCGCAAGTAAGCGCGCTTACCGAAAGACAAAAAGAGGTTCTTGAGGTGGCTCGGGAATGCGGGTACTATGAAGTCCCTCGACAGACAAGCGTGCGAGAGGTTGCAAACAAGCTGGACTGTTCGAAGAGTACTGCTGCGAACCATCGTCGAAAAGCGGAGGCCCGGTTAGTTGCGCTCTTTGGGGACCGTTTTACAGCTGATGGGGAAGAATGGCCTTGTTGAAACCCTCAGTTGGCGATAGATTTCGTTGATGTGGCGTTACTCTCCCGTAATAGACTGACAGTCTGCTTCGAGTCGAATAACCGGTGTCCCGTCCTGAGCGTTCTCAACGTATATTTCGATACCCGCCTCATTCGGGCCATCACAAGGAAGTGCCGGGTGCTCAAAGCCCGGCCAGTCGCGGGTAAATCGGGTCCCGTCAACGGTTACGACGATAGTTTCGGGTTCGGTCGATGCTGGAAACGTACTATTCTCGTCAGCCTCGTTGCTATCTGAGAGCTGGTACTCCTTCTCAAAAAGGACATCCCCACCCTTGTTCGTGATCGTGACAGTAACGTGATGAGTTTCGTCACGGTCACCCAGATACATCTTCACCCAATGAGGATAGGGTTCTCCCTCGCTTGAATTCAGGGAAGATTCCAAAGCAGTACAGCCGCTGATGGCGGTGAGTACCGCACTCGTACCCGCGAGGAGCGCACGTCGGCTACTGGAGGGCATTACGGGATAGCACCATGATATTTTCCCAGTTAATTGCTACTATGAATAGTATATAGATTCGGAGGTTAGTTATTTCGACCGATTGTTCGCACATCGTTCGAAGTGAATAGATCGCGCTAACAACTACTGATACTCCGACAACATCATGCTCTGTCCGCAGTGTAACTCAGCGGCTGATTTGCGGCGTCATTGGCGGGAATAGGCCTTTATACCGCGCCTCAACAAGTATCCGGATGGTCAAACATTGCTCGCTGTACTCTACTTCGAGCCTAACTGTTCAGACATCGACAGTAGAGTTCTTGATGATAGCCGTCTGCTCTCGATGCCATTCCACGTCGTTCCACATCCCCCGGAATTGCGGTCCACAGAAGTTACTCGTCGAGATGGCTGCCCAGCGCCCGGTTTCAGCCGCCTTTCGCGTGCCGACAGCGCAAAGGTCTTTGATCCAGTCCCAATCCAGTCCGGGCCAGTCCTTGTAGTGGATGAGCGCCCACGATTCGGTGGTCGCAAGCGGGAGCCCGACGTTTCGAGACCACTCAGCGGCCGCGTCTATTTCGGCTTCGAGTTCTGATTGCCATTGGTTCGGGTTATCCCAGTATCGGTGTTGCCCGTCCGTGGCGAGCCACTCGTAGTGGTCTGCGGAATCAATATCGTGCGACCAGTCGAAGAAGTCGGTGGTGTTCATCAGCCAGAGATGGGTATCGACAAGATCCATCCCCGGCTCCGGTTCACGTCCCCAGGATTTCCCAGGGCCGGCGGTCTCGGAGAAGCAGTACACTTGTTCCGGATAAGCGTCGCGGACGGTCTCGATTGACTCGGTTATCCAACGGCGGGCCGCGGGAGAACGACGTCGAATCCGGTGGCCATCGTCGGGGTCGTTGAAGTATGGTGCCCAGTCGGGAAGGGGGAACTCGTTACAGAGATCGACCCACGCGATAGTGTCGAGCAATCCAGCGGCTTCGATCTCGTCTAGGGTGTCAATCCAGACCGACGCGAGGTCTGCCGGTGTTCGGATTCCCAGTCGTGCGTCTGTCGTGTCTTCCCGGAACCACGAAGAGAGGGCGACAGCTATGTCCCGCTCCGCACACTCCGCTATGAATTCGATGAGTGCTGGCAACACCTCTACACGACAGGTCGCGGGAGCGCCCCAGTCGCTCGCATCGAATGCCGGCGGAAGCGTCCACTCGCGGTTCGCGTTCGCAGACACGAGGTGCGGATACGCGTCGATGCGAACGGCATCATAACCTCGGCGAGTGAGTTCGTCAAGGGCACGGCCCCAGTCACTGTATCCGCCTCCTTCGTAGCGACGTTCGAGCCACGAAAAGTCCCACATGGCGATTGCGTAGGGGACGTCTCTATCTGTTACATTCATGTTGGAAGGTCTGTTGTTCGTCACTTAGTGATTCTCGTGGTGTGGTACTCTACATCGAGATCGCAAATCTACCTTGGAAGTCCCGACGTACGAAAAGTGTAGTGTACATCCCTGTGGTGGGCTTGGAATTTGAGGGTGAGACTTTCGCCTCTTATAACACCGAATCAGCTGTCTCTTTCTCTTCGATGAAGGCCCGGACTTCGGCAGTAACTTCATCTGGTGCTTCTGAGGGACCTTCATGGCCGATACCCTCGAACTCGACGAGGCGACTGTTCGGGAGTACCTCATGGACTTCACGGACGCCGTCACGGAGATGTGGCGGTCCCTCGGTGCCCGTCATTAGGAGTCCCGGCGTATTCGTATTCAGTGTGTCCGGGAGTCGGTACTGTTCGATGGCACGGTTTATCCGAATGATGTTTTCCGCCAGAGCGGCGATGTCCGGCCAAGGCGGCCACTCGGCGAGCCACGCATCGAGGTCCTCGATGTCTCCACCGTGCATGACCTCCCGAACGTAGTACTTCATAGCCTCGCGTTGATTCCCCTCGTCTAGTCGGGCTTGCATTCGAGCCGCGAGGTCAGCTTGCTCTCTGTACTCACCGACGAGGACCGCCGGTTCGTAGGCGACCAGTTTCTCGACGGGAGCCGTGCGGGCAGTTTCGACCGCCAGGAGGCCACCGAAGGAGTGCCCGAACAGAACTGGATCGGCGTCTACCGCGTCGATGACCGCACAGACGTCCTCGACGCCTCGGTCGAGGCTGTACTCGTCACTATCTCCGCTCTTCCCGACCCCGCGTCGATGTGGCACGATGACCGTGTAGTCGTCGGAGAAACGGGGAATAATCGGCTTCCAGTACTGCGGACTCGATCCGCCGTGGAGGAGGACGAGCGGCGGTCCTTCCCCGTGTCGTTCGTAAGCGATGCGAGTGCCATCTGCCGACGTGACTGTCTGCATTGTTGCGTGTCTCATTAGAGGGCTAATCGAAGAATGGCTATCTCTCAGCCATCCGGCCGTTTAAGTGAGGGTTGAAACGAGTGTTTCAATCGGGTAGTGGGGGCCACGTCGGTGCGACTGTCTCTTGAATGAGTTGGGTCTGAGCGCGCCGAAGGCGCTCGGATACTGAGGACGAAGAGATGTCGAGTTCATCGGCCACGTCTTCGAGAGATGCTCGACGCGGAATGTCGAAATAGCCCAGTTCGTACGCAGTCCGGAGCGCTTCTTGTTGGTGGTCAGTTAACCCATCACCCGGTGGTTCAGACTCGCCGTCTCGGGTGAGCCGGCACAGTCGAAACCCAGCGTTGCTCTGCCAGAACGACGAAAATCTGCCGAACACCTGCCGGTCGGCGAACCAGCCTGTCTGTCGCCACCCGTCCGGTATCACCTCGATTCGCTCAATGATAGCGTCAGCCGTGGCAAGGGCCTCAAGTTCCGCAAGGTCGTCGAGGTGGTCACCGAGTTGTTCTTCGAAGCTGAGAGTCGGGCGCGCCTGATACCGCCTCGTTTCGCCAGCTTGGCCGACCAAGGTCCACTCTCCAATGTCATAGGCTTCGGTGAAAGCGCTCTCGACCGCGGTTTGTGACCCTCCGGTCACGGTGACGAGGAAGACCGGCCGGTTTCCGTGATTGAACTGTAGTTCGATAATCAGCGTCGCGTCCGGCACGGCCGATGCCACCCCAGTGAGCGGTAGTGCCTCGCAGTCCATCTCGAACTCGGCGACCAGTCCCATACGTCACAATTCCCGTCGGTGCTAATGGGAGTGTTGAAATATTTGATGGGACTTGATCTCTCTGGTAAGAACGGAATCTTGCTTCCCTCGCTTTATCGCTTCTGGAGAACTTACGCGAGCTGTTCGAGACGAGTTTCAGCGGTGTGAATCCGAGATTCGAGTTCTTTCTCGGCGCGGGTTCTGAACTCGGCGGTATCGAGGTCGTCCTTGACGTCTGAAAGGACCGAATGGACGTTCCCGATCTTGGTGAACTCGCCGACAGCGAACAGCGACTTCATCCCGAGGAACGTCTTGGACGTCGCTCTGACTTCCCCGTAGCCCTCGTAGAGGGAATTCCGAAGGTCACGCCTCACCTCGTCTGTCTGGAAGATGTGGACGACGTTCTCTTCGACCTCCCAGAACTCCTTGGCGCTACACCCTGACTTGGCGAGTTCCCAATCGAGGACGGCCCGAACGGAACCGTCCTCCGTGATGAGATTGTCCGGGGTGAAATCCGCGTGTAAGAGAACTGGATCCGTTTCCGGACGTAACTCATTTGCTTCGCGTTTGAAGACCTCGTATGCCCGGACTGCGAGGTCCGTGACGGGCGACCCCTCTGCTGCATCCACGTATTCTTCGTACGTAGTGAGGTAGTAGTCTCTCCAGTTTGAGACGCTATCTTCGACCTCTAATTCCCGAGGCGATTGTACTGAGAGAGACCCGTACCTCTCGAATTGCGTTCCTTCGTGTAGTTTTCCGAGCACACGACCCATTCCCCGTATCATCGCTTTCTTCCGTTCCCGCGGGAAGGATCTGAACTGATCAATGCTTGATAGCTCGTCCCCTTCTACGTGTTCAACGATTGTGTACGGATACGGGTGTTCGTTGCCAGCGGATTCTACGGTCTGTACCGCCGGAACTGGAACCTCTGTCTGCGTATCGAGGTATCGGTAGATCTCGGCCCCTTTCTTCAGGTGATCTGCGGCCTCCTCTGGGGCAAACTTCAGAACGTACTTCGACCTATCGTCAGGGACTGTGAACGTGTAGGTCACTCCTCCGGCTCCGGCTATGCCATCGCCGTGAACGGTTATCGAGTCTGCACCGGGAAATGCCCGCTTTGCTGCTTCTCGAATATCTCGCTGACCGATGTCTACCTTCGATTGTATGTCCGATTTTCCTCGTTCGGCAGCCCGTTCGAGCTCCGTAACGTATCCCAAGCTTGTGAACATGTGTTACCGTTTGAGTTAGTGATTGATATTTGATTTACCCTACAACGTGAGGAATCCCAGGGTGGCGAGTTGCCAGCTGAACCCGAACCCGAAAAGCGCCAGTATCGTCTGGTGAAGACGGGCTCTCAGTGACCAGTACCGGTTCCACCACGCGAGTACGGCACCGAGAGTCGTGGCGACCGTTAGGACCGCAATTACATCCGGGAGGACGAGCGCGATTCGCACTGGGAGTGGTCGTGTGATGAGGCTGAGTTCGCCGATCCATCCGATAACGAACAAGAGTAGCAGAACGAATCCCACGGAGACGATACTCAGCGTGATTCCCGCTGCGCGAGCGAGCCAAGCAGGACTCGTGCTACGGCGTTTGAGGCTGCGAATGACCGTTACGGGACGGTCTGTCTCCTGTAGTCGTGACGAGCGCTGTTGTGACTCGGTGGTATCTCTCATCTGGTTTCCTCCGCAGTATTTTCGCTCCTATTACCGTGGTCTGTCCATCGATGCCACGCACCGAGGAGTCCCCGTCCGGCGAGCGAGAGCCCGAACCCGGCTATGGAACCCCCCACGACACCGGCGGTGACGGATTGGCGTTCTTGGAACGAGACTGGTTGGTAGACGCCAGTTGGTTCGCTGTTCATGTTCATCGCTGTAACCTCGCCATTTTCGACGTCGAAGGCGAGAACGTCGTGGCTCTCCGTCTTTCGATACACGTACGGCTCGGTTTCGATCCACCGCCGCGTCTCACCGGAGGCGCTCTTTGTGAGCAGCTGTCCGTTGTCGGTCGCTTCGACGGAGATGTGCTCCATGAGGTCTACCACGTGAAGTGGACCGCTGTCCGGGAGATAGGTGGCGCTGTACTCGCCGGCAACTGTTTTAGCACGCTTTTGACTACCCGGTCTCGCCGACGGATTCGGTGACGGGGGTGACGGTTGCAGGTCGAGCTCGGCGATGATTTCATCGACGACCGCTGCAGGCGGCTCACTGGGATTCGTGTTGTAGTTCACGAAGATGCCCACGTTGTGGTCGGGAGCCAGAACGAGCTGGCTTGCGAAGTGGATCGTCGCTCCCGAATGGCCGATGAGGTTGGCATCCGAGTCCCCGTACTCGTGGAACCCGTATCGCCAGTTGGTGACCGCCGGATGGCGGATGTGGTGCGTCTCATGCATCGTCTCGACCGTTTTTTCGGGTAGAATTCTCGCTTCGTCAACCGCTCCACCACCGAGGTGAGCGCTCATAAACGCCGCCATGTCCATGGCCGTCGCACTCAGCGACCCCGCAGGACGCATGTTGATGAATACCCTCTCGGCGGTCGTGAACGCCTCACCGTCTCGGGAGTGTCCCGAAACGAACTCGCCGGGATGATCGTCCGGGACGGGCTGTGCGAACGTACTGTGGGCCATGTCGAGGCGGTCGAAGATCTCCGACTGGACGTACCCCTCGAACGAGGTATCGTTGACTTCGGCGACGATGTGCCCCGCGAGTGCGGCCCCGTAATTAGAGTACCCGACCAACGTTCCCGGTGGGCGCACGCGGGCAGGCTGCTGGTCGGCGAGGAGCGTCTCCAACGACATTATGTCCTCAGAGACGGCTACAACTTCTGGGTCAAGTGCAGACTCGAAACCGGCTGTGTGCGTTCCGAGGTGGCGAAGTGTCACCGGCTCGTCGTACGTGTCCGGGATCGTGACGTCCGAGTCATCGAGGTACGCATTGACGTCCTCGTCGAGATCGAGTACGCCTCGTTCGACGTTCTGCATGACCGCAGTCCACGTCACGAGTTTACCGACCGATCCGACTCGCAACGGAGTCTCGTCGACCCGTACCGGCACACCGGTCTCCACGTTCGCGGAGCCGTATCCCTTGGTGAGGACGGGTGTGTCACCCTTGACGATAGCCACACTCGCTCCGGGCGTCACGTCACCGATTCGTTGCCCGACTCGCTCATCTACGAACGCTTCAAGCTCATCGAGGTCGGCAAGAGGGCTGCTACTGACTGGTGAGCGGACTGTGGCCGAGTCGGTGCCGGCGCTCGCTCGACCGCTTGCGATTCCGAGACCGGCGATGCCGAGACTCCCGATGCCAGCGAGGAACCTCCGTCTGGTCGTGTGCTCTCGATTGTGGCCTACGGTGGCAGGTCGTTCTTGCGTCATTAGTCCGAAGTACTGGGTGACGTCGTCTTCTCTGACCGTGTGGTTCGATACGAGCTCCGCCACCGCGTCCACGCGATGACGAAGCAGTACCCGACGAGAATCGAGACGAGGAGTGGAACGCCGCGGGCCGGACTCCACGCGCCTGTCGCGGTGTGTTCGACCGTCAGGAGCGTCGGAACACCGGGCGTTCCGTGAGCACCGATTCCGAAGACGTTCATCAGCGCGTAATTCACGCCGAGATGCAGACCCATCGGGAACGCGAGTTCGTCGGTGCGGATGTACGCGACGCCGAACAGGCCACCGAGCAGTCCCGTCTTCACGACCACGAGGGCGAGACTTGCGTCTGCAACAATTGCGCTGGGAACGTGGATAAGGGCGAACGCCAGCGTGCTCCCAATCAACGCGACGGTGGTCGCCACGCCGCGGGTGACGTCGCGGGCGACGAGTCCCTCAACCCCGTTCGTGATGAACGAACCGCGGTAGATGAACTCCTCGTAGAAGGCGACGCCGACGAACGCAGCGAAGAATACCAGCAGCCACGCGAGAGCGGTTGCATCCGGAAGAGACGCAGTACCGGTGGCTCGCAGGGAGCCGGTGTGACGCGCGACGAGGAACGTCATCCCGACGATCAAGGTACCGACGCCGGTTCCGACGACGAGGTCGAGCCACCAGTTCCGCGACAGACGATATCCGTACTCTCTGACCGGCCGGTGGTCGAGATACCGGGCCGAGATACCGAGTACGACCACCATGACGAGGGTCGTCCCGGCGAAGCCGACCAGCATCATTCGGCCGCGAGCTAGCTCGAGCGTGAGCGCTGCCGCGCCTGCGACTTGCAGTGCGAGGAATCCAACGAAGACGGGGACGAGAATGCGCCAGACGGCGCGGACACGGCTGTGCTGCTGGCCCCGAACGAGCGACCGAAGGCGGGAGCGACCACTAGACATACGCCACCTCCGGCGTGCCGGTCGGATTCAGACCCAACGTTTCATCCTGGTGGTTTTTCCAATGTGTCGGGTTAGCCGTGTACATTGTCGGTCTGTGCGATGTGGAATAGTTGTTGTCGAACCGATGCGTGAGCGATTGCTGGGTCGTGTGCATGCTCATTGGACGATCACCTCGGGGTTGCGTCAATGGTGGCGACGAGGCCGAGGAACTCGGTCGAGGCGTTCTGGACGGGGATTCCGGCTTGCTCGACGGTTTCTAGCGGGTCGTGATTCAGTCGGCAACCGTTCTTCTCGTAGTGGGACTCGGCACGCCAGTCCTGCAGCCAGGCCAACGGCGCGACGTCACTCCGACTGTGTTCGAGCAGCAGAATCTTGCCGCCGGGACTGCAGACTCGCTCCATCTCGTGGAGCGCCGCAATCGGGTCGGGGAACGTGCACGTGGAGAACGACGAGATGACCGTGTCGAAGCTGTCGTCGGGAAAGTCGAGTGCCTGAGCGTCCATCTGGCGGACGGTGCCGTCCAGATCGAGTATGTCGAGTTCGTCGCGTGCGTGGGCGAGCATGTCGGTGCTGATGTCGATACCGACGAGTTCGACTGACGGTGAGAGATACTGGAAGTTTCTTCCGGTGCCGCACGCGACGTCGAGTACTCGCCCGTTTGCGTCCTCGAACTGGCGGCGACGATACCGACCAGCGAATAACCGGTCGAGTTGCCGCCACCGAGCGAGTTTATCAGCGACGTCCGCGTACGCATCGGCGATCTCTTCGGACGACATCGAATGTCTCTGCACCGACTGGTCTCGCGCGGAGCGTTCACTGGTCGTTTGTTTCTGCGTATCTACCTGTTCGCCGGGATTGCTCGATTGCATGTGTTGGACCTCCGTTGACCTCGACTGCGATACGAGCCAGCGACATCAATAAATGTATCGTATATTTTATAAATTATCGAGTTCGTTTCAAAACTCAGGTTGACCCGACGGTCGCCAGGTGGCGTATCTCACTCGCCTATTTAGGAGAACCACGAACGAACAACGGCTTTCGGTAAACGGTGCTTTCGTAAGTACCCTGTCAGGTACGCTAAAATTCGCCGCGCTCGCGTCGCACGCGCTCGGTCCGGTTGACCGTTGCAGACGAATCGAGGTGGAACCGAACCGCGTCGTCCCCGTGGCGTAACACCACCTCGTACTCGTCGGGGTCGGATGCGACTTGTTTGGACGTCCAGCGACCGTCGTAGACGCGATCGTGAAACTCCCAGATTCCTCTCGACGTCACGTCGATGCCGTGATCCCAGTGGAACGCAATCGATGCGGGGTGGTGGACGACGGTGTAGGTCAACGGGCTATTGTACTCTCGAAGACACTCTTCACAACTGCTCGTCACGACGAATGTATCGGAATCAGGTAATGGGCTCTCGGGTATCTCGATTATCTCGCCGGAAAGACGAGCACCACACTCAGGGCACATCTCTCGCCGGATCTGTCGGTAGTCCTCCGCGCTTCGGAGCTGAACGCTTCGGATTAAATCCTCATCGCCTCGTGTCCTGGCCTGGGCGGGCGTTATCGGTTGCCCCATGACCTGCTGATCACACTCCGTGCAATCGATCCGAAAGAACTGATGCGAAAGCCGTGCTTCAAGCGAGTCTTCGCCGCAGAAGAGACACGTCCCTGGAATCGATTCGGGACCGAACGAGTCCGGTTGCTCGTAATTGCCCGACAGAATGAATCGAACGATGCGCTCGCCGGCATGTGAAAGTGAGTACCCGTCGTCGCTTTTCCGAAGGTAGGTGCCGGTGAGTTCCCCGAGGTGGTACGACAGCTTTGAGGTGTTCTCTACCTCGACGTAGTCGTAGATCTCCGAGAATGCGAGTTGGGCAGCCCCGGATCCGACTTGTTCGAGTTCGTACTGTGCGACGGCGACGGCCCGAAGAATATCAATTCGGGTATCGTCGGAAAGAAGCCGAAAGATATCCGTAGCCGAACGTTCCTCTGTCATTGTCCCATACCTACGCAATGAGTCGCTACTATTGAAACCCTAGTCCCTTGCGAAATCGTTCAGAGAGCCTCAAAACGAGGGGTCAGAAATTGTCCTCACCAATGGCCATGCTCAAGATCGTCCACGCCAATTGATGCGGTTCTGCAGCATCGCGTGGAACGAGTAACGTTCGACTGCGCCGCGTTGATGTTCTTCAATTCGGGAGAACGCTCTACAATTAATCGTACTACAGGACGGACATCGCCGGTGAGTATCGCGCCGAGATGGTCTTCTCGCTTGCCGAAGCTCTTCACGAGGAAGCCGTTGCGCTGACGCGGACGCGGGACTGCCTCTGCGAGTAATCGACCACCTCTTAATTTCAAATTCTAGGGTGGATAGAAGGCGTAAACCTGCGTCCTATGATAGAAATGCTTTCGTTCGACAGTCGAACAGAAAGGGAAAATGCTAAATCTCTATATTAGTTTTTGAATGCTTGGAACAGGTGAAATAAGACGATAAGGGTGCGACGGGTGGCAGTCCATCTGATGCGACTGCTTGTTGGGGAGCATCCATTCGTCGACGGGAACAAACGAACAGCGCTCCGAACGGTAGTTGTTTTCTATATGCTGAACGGGTACATGTTCGATTACGGTGATGAAATCCGAGCCCTTTTGCACCGCTTCGTCACCGACGCAACCACGGTCGACACCGATACTGCGGTCATCTACTCCCGGTCGTGTGCTCGTCGCAACTGATAATGGGACACACTGAGTACGTTCGACAGAACAATGGCGTCCAGCACCGATTCCTCGCCGGCGGTTGACGACGAGGTCCGCCAGCTCTACGAGCGGTATCAAGCAGCCGAGAGCGACGCCGAACGTCGTGAGATCGCCCTCGAGATGGGGGAGCTCGACGGACGCCGCCACGCGGAGATCTATGCAGCACTCGAAGACGAGTAATCGGTCTCGCCGAGGACGTCGTTATCAGACTAACAACCGGTACTGACGCGTATCCGTCTGGCTGGAAATACACGCTTCACTTAGATTTGGTGCAGGACTTCACGCTCATTGGCTACGATAACGCTCACGAAGACACCAAAGGCCACGAACTCCACACCACCGCTGGCGATACTGATGTGGATTTCCAGGTATAGAGGAACTCATCGTTAGGTTTCGGGGAGTTCCGACGAGTACCGAGAGACGATTGGCACTACTCCGCCACACCCCTATTAAATAGTAACCGAATCCCTAGCCAATCGTGACTACACTTTACATCACCGTCGGCGATCGAGCACAGTTCCGTGAGGATATCCTCAACTTCATCCACCATGCCAAAGAAGACGAGTTAGAAGAGCGCGATGAACGTGCCGTCCTGCAGTTTGGCACCTACGATGATTTCGTCGACAGCCTCACGCCACTCCGTCTTGAACTCGTCAAAGCGATTGCGAACGAACAACCCGAGAGCATGCGTGAGGCCGCCCGCCTTGTCGACCGGGATATGTCCGATGTCCATTCAGACTTGAAGCACTTGGAGGTACTCGGCATTCTCGAACTCAAGGAAGGTGGTCCGGGTGGCGCAATCCAGCCAATTATGCCCTTCGACAAGATCGAGATGCACATCGACTACCCCCTCCTCGAGGACGGAGACACAGAGAGTACACCTGCGAGTGCAGACTAACCACCAATTTCAAAATTGTTGGACAGTTGTGATGGCGTTTATGAAAAGACGGAGTGACGTTCCAGTATGACGGATACTTTCACAGAGCGTGTTCAGGAGATGTCTGAGATACGGGGTCTCTCCGAATCCGAAATCTTCGAACCAGCTTTAGATGCGAGGCGGAATACGGAGTTTGTCGCCGACCTCGTACAGATATCCTTTCAATAACAGTTGTTCGACAAGCTCATCGGCGTCAGCACGGTTGATTCCTTGCTCACTGAGGTACGTGACGGCGTCTGCGTGTGAGATACGCTCCTCATCTGCCGTGGTCTCGACATACGTGTCGAGGTGGTCGAGCACAGCCTGCTCGCTCGTGCTCAGGGGCCTCCGTGAACTCGGCATCATTCGATATATCGGACGCCATCAAATAGACCATTGGGGTCAGACCGAACCTTCGGTTTGGACTCGCAGCCTCAGTAGTCGGGAGAACAATTGCTTGCTCACCGAAGAGTGGAGAAGAACTACCGGTCGTCTGTTCCAGCATCGCAAACTCCGGTGAAACCTCCGATCTCAGTCAATCGGTCGGACGTAATCCGTCGTGTGTATGAATTAGGTTTATCCAAAAGGAAGCGTACTATGGGTACTGTGAACCAGCTCTACCGCCGGGTTGACGTGTGGGCGAGGAGTCTCTCACGTGCGAAATATGCAGTCTTAACGGGCACCCTGACAGGTATCACTGTCTTTGTATTCGGTCTATTGCTTGGTGATTGGCTACTCTTTCAGGCAGTACTGATGTCGGTCACGCTGGCCGTCGTCTACTACATGCTTGACCCAAATCGTCTCGGATAGGAGTCACCAGCGGAGGAATGGGATATTCATCCTCTGGACCACTTCGGCTGTCATGCGAATTCAACAGACAGCGACGGTAGTGGCGTAGTATCTTCCTCGATACCGTACGAAGTATGTTGAGATCCATGCCTCAGAGGTTTCCCCAAGTTCGGTACTTCCATTTTCGAGCGACCGTGTGAACTCCTGTTTCCGTTTCT